>Ga0131853_10002130_pt1 | contig 35578 bp, 34 predicted proteins | sample TergutLab28metaG_FD_92764 | JGI IMG/M metagenome (GOLD analysis project Ga0131853, IMG submission 92764) | Labiotermes labralis P1 segment gut microbial communities from Petit-Saut dam, French Guiana - Lab288 P1 (version 2) (version 2) | ecosystem: Host-associated > Arthropoda: Insects >... | reverse complement strand
CTCTGCTACGCTACTTTCCGTGTCTCGCAAACAACACTTTTAAACACTCTTGTCCCGCCCCGAGCGAGAGAGACGATCGCCATTATATCAGCGCTAGCTTTATTGTCAACTGTTTTTTGAAAAAAAGTTTATATAAGTTCATAAATCTACATTTATTTTATCCACTTGCCGACTTTCGCAAGCAAATCTTCGCTTGGGATAGACTTATTGATAAAATCCACCGCGCCTACGGCAAAAACCTCATCCAGTATATCGGGGTAGTTGGAGCCGGAAATGGCGATGACGGGGATTTCCCGATACCGGTCATCGGATTTCAAGCGTTTCATGGCTTCGTGAAAAGTAATTTCCGGCATGTAGTAGTCCAAAAGGATAAGGTCGGGTTTGATGTTCGCTATTGTTTCGAACATCTTCTTAATGGAATTGACGGCAACCACCGAATAAAAATCCTCCAATTCCTTTTCGAGTATTGACAGCGTTGTATCGGCGTCGTCTACGACGAAAATGGTTTTCTTTTCCACGCGGAACCCTCCCCACATAGCGATTCGATTGGCTCAAATTTATCATACGATCGAATAAATAGCAATACAAGCACGGTTCTAATCCTTGTCCGCTTGATATATAGATGTTAACGGGTGATACATATGCGGTTTACTTTCGCGTTGGCGTTGTTGATTATTTTAACTTCATGCGGGAACGGCCGTGCGGGTGGGCCGCTGCCCGTCATTGGTTACGGTTCATTTGACGAGGTAAACGAACCGCTTCCGACGGAAGGGGTTGAAAATGGGGTCACCCGTGAAGCCGTTACGGAAGCGGCACCCGCCATGATACGCGTGTTAATTAACGCGTCGCACTTTACCGGACGTATACATGAACGTGTATCCATAACGGCGGAGGGGGGATTCATTGTACGCGGGATTTGCGTTTTAGGTGAAAGCACGGTGTACATATATGAAGCGGGGGAGGAATTTGTATTATCGGGAACGGATGATATGGGGGTGTATCAACAGATTATTATTGAACCCGCTGTTGCGGATGGCCGCTTGGAAATGATCGGCTTGGGGCGAAATTGGCCGAACGGGATGAACCCACGATACCGCGGACGTATTGAAGTTTCCGCCGCTTCGGGCGGGTTTACGGTGATAAATGAATTGCTGCTGGAGGAATACCTTTATGGGGTCATCCCCAGCGAAATGCCCGCCTCGTACGGTTTGGAAGCCGCGAAGGTGCAGGCGATCACCGCGCGGAGCTTCGCGTACCGTCAAATGAATGAAAACCGCTTTCGTGCGTACGGCGCGGATATCGACGATTCGGTGATTTCGCAGGTATATAACAATTTACCCGAAAACGCGCTTTCCGTTGAAGCGGTGCAGGCTACGCGGGGTATGGTCCTTATGTATGACGGAGAAGTGATCGTCGCGAATTATTTTTCCACTTCGGGTGGTACGACGGCCAACGCCGGTGAAGTATGGCCCGCCGGCGGGGAATTTCCCGGTGAAACGCCGCCGTATTTACGTGCCCGGGCGCAATTCGAGCCTATCTATATTGTAGGGGATTTGCGCACAGAGGAAAACGCCGCCGCGTTTTTCCGCGATTTGGAAGTACCGGGTTTTGAACGGGATTTTCCTTTTTTCCGTTGGCGGGTGCGCATGACGGCTGCGGAATTGAGCGCGTCGATCAACGGGAAATTAGGAGAGAGGCAACAGGCAAACGGGGGGTTAATTAAACGCGTTGATTTCGGCGGCGTTGCATTGGATGGCCCCGTCAGGAGCATCGGGCAATTGCGTGACATTGAAGTAGTGCGGCGCGGGCAAGGCGGGAACATCATCGAATTAATCCTCGTCGGAACTGCTTCGGCCGTTCGCGTACAAACAGAGTTTAACATCCGTTCGCTGCTTGCGCCGAGCAACAGCCAAATCACTTTACATAACGGGAATACGCTCAACGGATGGGCGATGATGCCGAGCGCGTTTTTTACGATGGAAATCGAACGGGATGGTGCGGGGAACTTAACGGCGGTGACCTTCTACGGCGGCGGGCACGGGCATGGCGTGGGCATGAGCCAAAACGGAGCAAAGGCGTTGCTGGATTTGGGGTATGGGTACCGGGAGGTGTTGATGCATTTTTACCCGGGAGCGGAGATTTTTGAATTCGGAATTTAAAATTCGGAATAAAAGGACTGCACCAACATAAACGATTGAACAAGCGTTGATTGTTTGTGTTTATTTGATATACTGCGTGGAATTTGATACATGGGAGGGTTTACCATGAAATTTACCCGTTATACGGACGTGAAGGAATTTTACCGCGATACATACGATATCCTCATGCGTCATGAGGCGCAGAACGTGGTACCGTTGGGGAATGTAATTATCGGATACAAAGGAGAAGATAAAACGGGCTGGCGCGACCCGGTGAATTGGTTTATGGCTACGGTTTCGGATGAAAGTGAGATTATTTTGACCGCGGTCATGACGCCGCCGCACCATTTAACCTTTTACGCGACGGATAATGTGAACAATGAAGCGGCGCTTGAATGTTTGATTGACGGGATGGAGGCTGCGGGTGTAACCTTCCCGAGCGTTATGGCGGAAAAATCGCTAGCGGAATTGTTCGTGGAAAAATATGCCGCTAAAACGGGTGTGAAATATAAAATTGAAAAAAACCAGCGTATTTATGAATTGACTAAGGTATGTCCCGACGTGCAGCCGGGCACGGTACGCCTTGCGCGCGAAAGCGATATGGCATTTTTGCCGTATTGGGGCGAGGCGTTTTATTACGATTGCTTCGGTACGCCGTTGGTAGTGACGGGGGAAACCGCCGAAGCATACCGCTACATCATAACCAACCGGAAAAACCGTTATATCATGGAGGTTGACGATACGCCCGTAACGATGGCGGGTATTTCAAGGGAATTGGAAACGGTATGCGTAATAGGTCCGGTGTATACACCGCCACATTTCCGCAGGAAAGGTTATGCCGCCGCGTGCGTTGCCGCCGTCAGCCAAATCGGCTTGGACAAAGGTTTTAAGAAATGCGTGCTGTACACGGACTTGGCGAACCCGATTTCGAACAGTATCTATATGAAGATCGGGTATGTACCGATTTGCGATTCGATTGTTATTAGGTTTACCGGCGATTAACCGAGAAATGGTAATTTTTAACTTGTACCCTAGTAGGGTACAAGTTACAGTTGGTTGATTATATCTTGCCTCAAATCGGCATCCTCCGCGAATTTACCCCGCACGGTGTTAGTCCGTGTTTTCGCGCCTTGGGCGCGGATACCGCGGGCGGTCATGCAACTGTGTTCGCCTTCGATGACGACCATAACGTCCGGCGTTCCCAATATTTTTTCCAGAATGTACGCGATATCCGAACCGATACGCTCTTGTAATTGAAAGCGTTTGCACACCAAGTCCACGATGCGGGCAACCTTGCTGAGGCCGATGACGCGGCCGCGCGGGATGTACGCGACGTGGGCTTTCATATTATACATAAGCGCGAAGTGATGTTCGCAAAAGCTGAAGCAACCGATGTCCTTGATCAGCACCTTGTCTGTGCCGGGGTCGGGGAAGGTCGTACCGTGCAGGGCGGCGATTTCGTCATTGGAATAATGTATACCGGAAAACATTTCGGTGAGCATCTTCGCGGCGCGGGTGGGGGTTTCGGTTAAGCCTTCGCGCGAAGGGTCGTCGCCCAGCGCACGAATTAACTGCGCGACGGCGGCTTCGACGGCGGCCGGGTCGATGGGGTTGGGTTGATTCGCATGGGATTCGTTTGGCATCATATGCTCCTTATGGGTGTTTCCGTTTATACGCCCTGCTTGTCCGGTCCCCATATGATTTTGTGGAATTGCAATTGCAAGCGGGCGTCCTTGAGGATGGGGTTTTTAATGATAACGTCGGCTAACGCGGGCAGGTCGAACGCGCTGTTATAACCGCTTGTCCGGGCGACCGCACCGATAAAAATTTGCGGCATTTCAAGTGCCGTTTTATTTTTCGCGAGGATTTCGTTAATGATATGGCCCTGCATACGCTCCACCATGCGGAGCATCGCGGGTATATCTTCCACGCTGCCTACCACGAATTTTAACACGTCGCCGCCGCGCAGGGAGAAGTAATTTTCATCCAGCATTTTTTCGCATGTTCCGCCGGAGGGCAGCTTGTAATCGACGGTGAAGAACAACCCGTTATGGTTCTGCATTTTTTTGCGGAAATCGCTGACATTTATGCTGCCGTTGGTTTCGATGTTGACTTCGCAACCTTTTGCCAGCAAAGATTTTACTAAAACATCAACGCCGTCGGCAATCAGGGGTTCGCCCCCGGTAAGCGTCACGCGCTTGTACGCGGGGTTGACGCGGGCGAGGATTTCGTCGAGGGTCATGGGCTTGCCCGCGTTTTCATCCAACGCGTAGGCGGTGTCGCAATAAACGCACCGCAGGTTGCACCCCGCGAGGCGTATGAAGGTCGCCGTCGCTCCGGCACGCTTCCCCTCCCCTTCGATGCTGTCGAAGATTTCGGCGACGCGGTAGGTATGCGGTTCCCCTTGCGTCATAAATTATACCCGCAGGTACATCTTGGAATGTCTTCATCGGGTTTCCAATACGTTGCCGTATTCCCTTCGCTTTCCCGTACATCGGTGCGATAACAAAACGGCGCAAGCTCGCCGCAGATATAACGCGCGAGGTTTTCCGCCGTGGGGTTGAAATCCACTACATCGTTAAGTACCTTATGGTCCAGTTTGGCGGTGATCCTTTGCTTGATCTCCGTAAAGTCCATGACCATGCCGTTTGCGTTGAGTTCCGCAGAACGCAGGTATACGGTAACGCGCCAATTGTGGCCGTGGAGCTCGGCACACTTGGACGGATAATCCAGCGTTAAAAAATGCGCTGCGTTGATTTCGAAGGTCTTTTTTATTTCATACATATTTCACGCTCCCGTTTTAATCATTTGTTTTGGCTCCTCATGAAGCCTTCATACCCGCGGCGGCGCAGTTCACAGGCGGGGCATTTGCCGCAGCCTTCCCCCGGGATGCCGTTATAACATGTTAGGGTTTTTTCCTTTATCACATCCAACACGCCCAATTCCCGCGCCAAGTCCCATACCTGCGCTTTATCCAGCCACATGAGGGGCGTTTCGATGACGAATGGGTAATCGAAACCCAAGTTTAACGTAACATTGGTTGACTTGATAAATATATCTCGGCAATCGGGGTAACCCGAAAAATCCGTTTGGCTGACGCCCGTTACAAGGATTTTAATTCCCCTCGATTTCGCATAAATCGCCGCATAGGTGAGGAAGAGCAGATTTCGCCCCTCAACCAGCGTGTTGGGGGGAACGGAGGGGGGATTGTTCCCATCATCCTTCGGTTTTGTTGAAATGGCCGAAACGATATCCACGGGAATTTCCGCCCGCGTCAATGCGTTTTCCGTTATCGTGTTGACCACCGGTAACGCTAATACATCAAAATGAACGCCCAAACCATCGCATATAGTTTGGGCACATTGTAATTCCCCTATGTGGCGTTGGCCGTAATCGAAGCCGATGGCGGATACGTTTTCATAACCGTAACGGCGTATCGCCCAGTACAGGCAGGTGGTTGAATCCTGCCCGCCGCTCAACAAAACCATCGCGGAATCCGTTTGCTTTACGCGGTGCGTGTTCCCCACCCTACTTACCCCCGGTCGTTAAACCGCCGAATAAACGATCCTTAGCATATTCGGCGTAGGTATCGTCGCCGTAGTTGGCGAAGGGGATAATCGAAATACCGCCGCGCGGGGTAAAGTTACCCTTCACTTCGATGTACTTCGGTTCCATTAATTTTATCAAGTCCTTCATAATGATATTCACGCAATCTTCGTGGAAGTCGCCGTGGTTGCGGAAACTGAAAAGGTACAGTTTTAATGATTTACTTTCCACCAGCCGCGGTCCGGGGATGTAATTGATGATTATCGTAGCGAAGTCAGGCTGGCCCGTTTTCGGGCAAAGTGAAGTAAACTCCGGGCAATGAAGCGTTACCATATAATCGTTGCCGGGGTGCTTGTTATCGAAGGCTTCCAGTATCTGCGGGGCGTAGGTCGTGGGGTAGTCCGTGTGACCTTGACCCAGGAGGTTCATACCCGGTTCGTTGCTGTTTCTCGGCATATTGAATGACTTCCTTTATATATGTTTTATATTCCCGTCGTTACCGCTTGCCCGGTACGGTCCGATTCGAACGCCGCGTCGATGACCTTCATCACGCGCAGGGCTTGCTCGGGCTTGACGATTAGTTCTGCCTTTCCTTTTATTACGGCTACGATATTTTTATAGATTTCCACCCAACTGCCCTTGATCTTCGGCAGCTTTACTTTCTTCGTCGTTTCCTTCGGGCGGGGGAGCATGGTGTGCGTGGGGCCCGCGTGGGTATAGATGACGGCGTCCACCCAGTCGGTGATGGTTGGGTCGGCGAGCTTGATGATGTGGCCGTTCTGTTCCCAATCGAGGATGACCGCGGTACCGTCCATACCGGATACGTGCCAGCGGGGTTGGTTGATATAGCAATTGGTCGTGACGCTTACGTTTGCGCTGCATCCGTTGGCGAAACGCAATAACACGGTGAAGCTGTCGTCAACTTCTTCAAGGTGCAGATTATGCAGATGCGCTTGTACGGAAACAACCTTTTCGGGGATTAAATCCAGGATTTGATCAAGCAGATGTACGCCCCAGTCCAATAATAAACCGCCGCCGTTGGGTTTGAACGCCCGCCAACCCCAAAGTCTGCGCGAACCTTGCACGCGGCTTTCGATGTTATAGACCTTGCCGATCATATTATCGTTGACGATTTTACGGATGGAAAGGTAATCCTTATCCCAACGGCGGTTTTGGTTGACGGTGAATATCTTGCCGGATTTTTTCGCAACAGCCATGACTTCTTCCAATTCCGCCGCGTTTAAGGTGACGGGTTTTTCGCATAATACATGCTTGCCCGCGTTAAGGCACGCGATGGAATAATCCTTGTGTATGTCGTTGGGTGTGGCGATGAGTACGAGCTCCACGGACTTGTCCGCGTACAGTTCTTCGGGGGAATCGTAGCTTTTGATGCCCCATTCGCCGGTCATACGCTTTTTCGCTTCCTCGCGGATATCGTAACCGCCGATTATTTCCAAGCCTTTGACATGGGCTTTCACGTTGCTGTAATGCCATCCGGCCATACCGCCCGGGCCGATGATCGCCATCTTGATTGCCATAAGATGCCCCGCTTTCGATAAAATATGATTAACAAAGGACATTATATAGTTTACGATTTAATTTGCAACGAATTTGTAATAATTAAAGCGTCGTGGTATAGTCTTGCGTATGTTTTGATAGACTAGTTACAAAGGGAGGATAATGTTTATGTGGGAAAAGGAACGTAACGCCGCGTCACAGCAACAAGCGCAGCAAGGGTATTACGAAAGCACGCAGCAAGCCGTCGATATCGGCATGGTGGAAGAAGAAGCGATCAACGGTTACATCGCCAAGGTGTTCGGTTGGATGTTCGTCGGGCTTTTGGTGACCGCGCTCAGCACGGTGGCGATCATCTACTTCATGAACGTCAATATTATGTTCCAAGACTTTATCATGGGTTCGCCGTGGCCGTTTTTGGTTGCCGTAATCGCCACGTTCGGGCTGGTATGGGCCATATCGGGGCGCGTCACCACGATGAACCCCGGCACATGCAAGGCGTTGTTTATGCTGTACGCCGCGCTTAATGGGTTGACGTTCGGTTTTGTTGCTGTACTCTTCGCCTATATGTATGTGGACGGCTTGTATACCATAGGAATGGCCTTTGGTATAACGGCGGTCAGCTTCGGTATCATGGCTGTGTACGGGCTTGTGACCAAATCCGACTTGACCCGCTTTGGCAACCTTTTCTTCATGGCTTTGATCGGTTTGATCATCGCGTCCTTCGCCAACGCGTTATTTATCAGAAGCTGGGGCTTCGACTTTTTGATCATCGTATTTGGCTTGCTTTTATTCATGGGTTTGACGGCGTACAAAACGAACATGATCAAGAACCATTACGCGCAAATCGCACTAAGCCCGAACGCCGCGGAAGCCTACGGCGCACGCGTGGATCAAGAAGGTTTGGCGAGCAATTTGGCTATTTCGGGCGCCTTGAGCCTGTACCTATCATTTATCAACATGTTTTGGTATATCCTGCGTTTATTGGCGAGGCTCCGCCGCTAAACTTCGTCTCAATTTGAGACAAAGTTGTTTACGGGGTTTACAGGGTATATTTTTTTGGGATATACTAGCCTTCAGCCTGTGCAACCGGGGAGGTAGCGGATCCCTGTCGCTTGCAACCCGCTGTAGCAAGGGTGATGCCTAGCCTTAGGCTCCTTCCTTGTGGAGTCTGCCCGGGGTAAGTAGCGTTGACGGCCAGGTCCCGCGCAATAGGCACTTGTGAACCACGTCAGGGCCGGAAGGCAGCAGCGTTAAGCAAGACCGCTTATGTGCCGTGGGGGTGCTTGGCTCGAGCCAACTGCAACGGTTACGTCCGGAAGGAAATGTCGACGGCAGGCGCACAGGCTTAACGATTTCTACGGAGATCGTATATTGATTTCGGAAGGGATGGATACGAATGTGCCATTTAAAGGAAAAGTTCGACGACTTAAAATTGGTGGATAAAATCCGCAACCATGAAAAACGCGGCATCGTAATCGGGCTGTTAATCGCACTCGTCATTATCGCATTGACAACCATCGCCATCGTTAAGTACCTTTGGCTTAAGAAGCAGTTTGACAACCTTTGCTACGACCTTGACGATCTGTACGACGACGAGGATTTCTGCGATGAGGAATGTTGCGTAGGCGATGAAGAAGGCTGCTGCGTAACCGGCGAAAAGGATTTGGAAAAGATATAATAACTATATAAATGCAACAAAAAGCTCCCATGACGGGGGCTTTTTTGGTTACATATCATTCCATGATGAATTGCCGTGTCCGTACGTATTTTTTTTGCGAGCCGGGGCGCGGCTTGCCGATGTATTCGAAAAGGACATACACGGTATGAAGGGTGCCGAACAGAAAACCGTCGAACCGTTTCATGGGGAAGCGTTTACTTGCCCCAGTTGATTTGTACAGTTCGCTGATAACTTTCGGGTCTTCTTCCAATTCCGCGCACAACGGCAGGGGGAGGCTTTTTTGATTGCCGCTCATGTACCAATCGTATTTTAAGCGGTTGGCGAGGACGCGCGTATCGCCGAAAGGTTGGGCGAACACGGCAAACGCTTCATATACCGCCGCAAGGCTCCGGGAGGAGCGGTGGAGTCCGCGGGACTTCCAATACGCGGCGAAGGCTTCGTAGAAACGGAAGGGTGAATCGAAGAAGCTCTGCACATAAGGAAGGGTCGTTTTGAAATTGCCGGAATTGTACAGCATGTCCAGCATTTGCTCGATGGATTTTAAGGTTGCTAGTTCGTCGTAGGAGATGTGGTTCGTGTACAGCACTTCATACGGGGGCGATTCGTTGTAAACGATACCGTATTTATCGGCGTCCGAACGCAGCCGCGAGCCCTTTAATAATTTAAGGAAGCCCAATTGCAGCATATCGGGTTCGAGGGCGTGTACGTCGTTGAAGGATTGCGCGAAGCGCATATACCCTTCCGCGGGTAAACCGGCAATCAGATCCAAGTGGATGTGGATATTTTCAAAGGATTTTAATTTTTTTATTTTCTCGATCGCGGATTCGGTTTGTGTTTGGCGGTTGATGAGCCGCAGGGTTTCGGGGTGGGTGGATTGGATGCCGATTTCGAATTGGAACAGCCCGTCCGGGGCTTGCCGGAATAACCCGAACGCGTCATCTTCGAGCATATCCGACGAAACCTCGAAATGGAAATTGGTATACCCATTATCGTTGGCGATGAGGTACTCCCATATTTTGAAGGCCCTCTTTTTATCGTAATTAAACGTGCGGTCGGTGAACTTCACCTGCGTGACCCGTTGACCGATAAAAAAATCCAAATCATCGAAGACGCGTTCCAACGGCAGGAAGCGTACGGGTTTTTCGTTGTGCGACAGGCAATACCCGCAGGAAGATGGGCAACCGCGTGAGGATTCGTAGTAGATGATCTTATTGGCGGGGAGGTTTGGAACATACGGGGTTCGGTATTCGGCGCTCGGCGTTACGTGATTAACATAGGGGAACGGGATATCGGATAAACTAAGTTTTTTACGCGGAGGGTTGGTGATGACATGGCCTCCGCCATCCTTGAATGTTATTCCCTTCACTTCGTTTAAATCCGTTTGCGAAAGGATTTCCCGCAGGGTTTCTTCGCCTTCGCCCTCCACGATGATGTCCGCCGGACATTCCGCCAGCAGTTGCGAAGCGTCGAACGAGACCTCCGGCCCGCCGAGGATAATCTTTATCTTGGGGTTAATTTTCTTGACCGCGCTTACGAGTGATTTGATCATGCCTATATTCCATATATAGCACGAAAAACCCAAGATATCGGGCGCGGATTCGTATATTTCGGACAGGATAAAATCGAAGCTGTCGTTTACGGTAAATTCGAGGGGGGTGATTTTAAACGGCGTCCGTTCCTCGCAGTACCGTTTGAGCGAATAGATCGCCGCGTTTGCGTGGATGAACTTCGCGTTGACGGCGACCAGTACGATTTTTGGCATACGCGTACCCCTTCGGACCCCGCCGCATATAATGGGAGGATCCCCCTTTTGCGAGGTGTTTTCGTGAACATAAACTACCATTATTATACCGTAAAGACCCTGGCCGTACATGCCGGATTTTCCCCGCGGGATGCGCAGTACATAGCCTATTATTCACAGTACATTGACGATTTTATCATGCACAGCCCGTTCATCCTTGACAGGGAGCCGCCTGCCTTTTTCATTGAAAACGGCCTCGCGAAGAAGCTGCGCGCGCATAAACCGCGTTGGGCGTTCTCCCCTTGCGCGACGGGGATCAATGCCGTGCGTACCTTATCGTCGGGGTATCGGCTTACGGCGTTGATGCCGTTCCATTTTATTATGACGCAGCCGTATAACTCGCTGCATAAGAACGCGGAGCGCAGCCTTTATCGTTGCGTGACGGCTAACCGCGGCGGGAATTTGCTGGTCAATCGCTTAGTGGAGCAGGCATCGCGCAGCCATTTAATGAACCTGGGAATGATTTTACACACACTTGCCGACAGTTACGCGCACGAGGGGTTTTCCGGTTTCCAAGGCTGGGAGAACGCTTCCTATGTTAATGAAGGCATGACGAACACCGAATCCGCGTTTTACCGCGCGCTCCCCTCCATCGGCCACGCCAACGCGGGTTCCGTGCCCGATGATTGCGGGCTCTTTATCGATATCTTTGCTAAGAAGACCGAGAAAGGATCCTTCGAATCATTTATCAGGCGCGACAACACCGCGTATTTTGCCGATTGCTCGCGGCGCATACTCGACATCCTTTGCGCCGTTAATAAAAAAGACCCCTTCGGCGACCGCGAATGGTACGCGCTCCAAACGAAACTGGCGGAAGCGCAAAGCGGCGAACGGGAGCATAATATCCAAAACGCGTGGGAAAATACATTTCCGCATATCAGTTATTCATATAAAAAAGATGAATTCATTAATATCCGATTGGACATCCAGCGCCATGACGAGGGTTTATTACAGAAGCTGAAGATTAAAGCCGACGACTTGCATAATTCGTATTCCGAGGAGGGCGACCGCGGACGGTTGTCATCGATCACATTGGCTCAAAGTGCCGATGATGAATTTTTCCGCTTTAACGAGGCGGCGTATTGCCACGTCCGCGCTGTGACGGGGGAATACAGCACCCGCGGTCACCGTACGCAATTGGAGGCGTATTGTGATATGGCGGAGGGGGTCGTTATATAATATCCTTACATTCCTTAAACGCGTTGATTACGAAATCCAACTGCTCCCTTGTATGCGCCGCGGAAACCTGGCAACGCACGCGTGCCCTCCCCTTCGGCACCACGGGGTAGAAGAAGCCGATGGCGTACACACCCTTCTCTAATAACCTTTCCGCCATCAGGGCGGCTTTGCGCTCATCGTAGAGCATGACGGGTACGATGGGGTGCGTCCCTTCCTTGATATCGAAGCCCGCGGCGGTTAGGCCTGCGCGGAAGTAAGCGGTATTTTCATCCAGCCGCGTCTTTAATTCCGGCGAGCGTGTGATGATTTCCAGCACCTTTAACGTACCCGACGCGATAATCGGCGACAGGGTGTTGGAAAAGAGGTATGTCCGTGATTTTTGCCGCAGGATATCAATGATGGCCTTGCGTCCCGTGGTGTATCCGCCCGACGACCCGCCCAGCGCTTTGCCCAGCGTACCCGTCATGATGTCCACCCGATCGGTCAAGCCGTAATGCTCCGCCGTACCGCGTAAGCCCCTGCCGATAACACCCACGCCGTGGCTGTCGTCCACGATGACGATGGCGTCGTAACGTTCCGCCAAATCGCAGATCGCGGGTAGGTTGGCGATCGTCCCGTCCATTGAAAAAACGCCGTCGCATACAATGGCCTTGATGCGCGCGTTTTGAGCTTCTTGTAATCGTAATTTCAGTTCTTCCATATCGTTGTTTTTATAGCGGTATCGCGCCGCTTTACACAGCCTTACGCCGTCGATGATGCTTGCGTGGTTCAATTCGTCGGAAATGATCGCATCTTCGGCGGTAAGCAACGTTTCGAACAATCCGCCGTTGGCATCGTAGCAGGAGGAATACAGGATCGTGTCCTCGGTCTGCAAAAATTCGCTGAGCTTCGCTTCGAGTTCTTTATGCAACCCTTGTGTGCCGCAAATAAACCGCACGCTGGAAAGGCCGTACCCCCATTTATCAATCCCTGCTTGTGCGGCGGCCTTCACTTCGGGATGGTCGGCTAAGCCGAGGTAATTGTTCGCGCACATGTTGATCAAACCCATGTGTGTGTCGGTATCAATTTGCGGTGATTGCGGCGTGGTGATTACGCGCTCGTTTTTCCATAACCCCGACGCCTTAATTTCATCCGCCGTCCGTTCCCAATATTTATACGCCGATTTCATAACATCCCACTCTTTATTCTGAAATTTTATTTTCATACCACCCGTCCACAAAGAACAACGGATCATCCCGCATAACCTTTACCGCCACGTCCCACATGGGTTTCGCCTCGAAAAGATAGCACTCCGCGTCCAGCACCTTCCCATACGCCATAATGTATGCGGGAAGCAAGAACTTTAAGCGGTCGTACCGTTGGACAACGCTGCCGCCGTGCGCGTTTTCAAAATGATGTCGGCGGATGTTTAACGTATGCGTAATGCCTTCCGCGTCGGTGCATTGATAATCGAGCATATGACGGAAGGCGTACGGCGGTTCGGCTAATTCCTCCACCCCGTGCATGGACGTGTTGGGGAGCAAGCCGCAACCCAGCATTAATATTTGCCCTTGCCAATCGCGCAGCTTACGGAACGGCGAGTTCGCACCCACGGGTGAATTATCCTTTTCGTGGTCCCTTACGATTTCCGAAGCGTTCGCGCCGATAGCCGCGACGGAATGTGTCGGATGCAGGCTGCGTACCACTCCCGGCATCTTACGGAAGTATTCCGTTATCGCGCCCACGTCGGACGGCGTTTGCCGTATATCGAACACGCGGTTGTCCGTCGGCACGGATGAAAAACTCAACGTGGGAATCAACAGCGTCCCCGATTCCCCCAAAGCGGCGCGCAGCGTTTCGATGACTTGCTCGATCCCATCAACCCCTTCGCCGAGCGATTTGTACGATGAATGAACCAACAAGTGGCCGCCTTCCCGCACACCCAGCGACTTTAAATCCGACAACATCTTATCGTGAACCATGGATATCCTCCCTTTGTCCTATCATTTGGCTACCATTTCTGGCCGATGTCATAACCCCGCGCCATTTCCTGCGCTTGCGTGACGATTTCCGCGTCGAAGTCCATCACTTCCAACAGCTTGATGGCGTTGCGTGTGGTGGACGGCCCGTTCTTTAGTTTATAATCGAATTGTACGCCGTTAGTCGTGATTTGCTCACGGAAATGGAAATTTTCGTACGAATCGGCAAGCAGGTGCGTAAGCTCAATGTCGTGTGAAGCCGCCACGCACAGGCACCTTTGTTTATGCAGCCATTTTAATACCGATGCCGACGCGGCGATACGTTCGACGGTGTTGGTGCCGCGCAGGATTTCATCTATGTAGCATGTACAAGGGTGTATTTTCACGCGGTCGAGGATGCGGCGCAGGGATTTAATCTCCACGATGAAATAACTGTCCCCACCCGATAGGTCGTCGCGCATCACCATTGAAGTCATGATCCATGAAAACCGCGTCGCGAACCGTGAAGCGGCGCAGGTGTTTAACGTTTGCGCCAATACACCGCCCAACGCCAGCGACTTGATAAACGTGGACTTGCCCGAAGCGTTGGACCCGGTTAACAGGCTGTCGTTGGAAATCGAACCGGAATTGGCCACGGGTTTTTCGATTAACGGATGTACGAGATCGGTGAAGTCGATCCGGGCATCGGTTGTAAATTCCGGCATACAATATACGGGTAGATTCAAGCGGAAATTTTGCACGCACAAAGCGACCTCCGCTTCACCCACGGATTGGTACAGGGCATGTATTTCATCGTTGTGCCGCGTGATCGCCCGCGCCAAACGGTTGTAATTACGCACCTCATACAGGAATATGACCCGCAAATATTCCGCGAGGAAATCGAAATCCAAATAATGTACGCGGTTGGGGTTGGTACTTTGCGGCAGCTTGTTCATCACCGATTTGAAGGGTTCGAAGCATCGCTTCATCTTTACGAACGCGGGCAAATCGATGTTCATCGCGGATATTCTTTTACAACATTGCAACATCAAATTAAGATAACCGATGGCGGGCAAATCATCTTCCAAGTGATTCTTAACCCGATTGTGTACAACCATGTTGGCGATAAAACTAACCATTATAGCGATAAACCCGATCGGCGTGTGGAGAAACAAAAACGCCGCCGCCGCAATCGGCAACAGCGCGAGTATATTATACAGCCATTGGAACCTTAAGAACCGATCATCCGCATTGAATATAATCCGAACCAAACCGTTGTAGTTTTCCTTACCCACTTTTGCCAACGCCATTTGGATTTCCAAGCGTTCCTCCGGGTTGGCGGACAGGAATTGTATGAGTTTTTCACGTTCCTGCAGGGAAGCGGGGTTTTGCTTTAATTCATGCAAACAGTTGTACAGGTATTCCTCCCCGATGGAGGACAAGCATGTGTTGACGCGTCCGAACACCTTGTCCATGTCAAGGTCGTTCCATGTCGTCGCGTCCAGCCGCCAATGATGAATACCCGAGGGGGATTCGTGCCAATGATGCGTTTTGATAGGGGATTCGGGTTCGTTATCGGACTCGTTTTCCGCCATGATTTCGGCATAGCGGGCGATGCTTTCGATGTTTTCAAGTGATTCGGGCAGGCCTCCTTCCCCCGCTTCGGGGGGCTTACCGAGGGATTCCTTCAACTGCTTGCGCAAACGCTTTTCGGCTTGCATCCGCATAACAACCGATACGATGACCGCCGCTGCGATGATGGTTATGATAGAGGTTACGGCAAAGGCCATTACATCGTTTCCTTTTTATACAACTCCATAAACTCATCGCCTGTCATTGTTTCTTTATTAAACAGGTACTCCGCGATCTCCTTCATTTTTCCTTCGTTCACCCTTAGCATATCCACGGCTTTTTGGTAACATTCTTGTAAAATCTTGCTGACTTCCTTATCCAGCTCCGCGCCGGTTGCGTCGCTCACCTGTAATACGGGACGCCCGTCGAGGTAACGGTTGCCGCCGCTTTCCAGGCTCATCATGCCGAATTTTTCCGACATGCCGTACATGCTGACCATGGAGCGTGCCATGCGGGTTGCTTTTTCGATATCGCTGGCGGCCCCCGTGGTTTGCAATTTGAACACAACATCCTCCGCGGCGCGTCCGCCCATCGATACGGTTATTTCCGCCAGCATCTGTTCACGCGTGGACATGAAGCGTTCTTCTTCCTGGGTTTGTAACACGTAGCCCAGCGAACCCTTGGTACGCGGGATGATCGTAATTTTCTCCACGGGCTTCGCGTCTTTTTGCAACGCGCTGATCAAGGCGTGGCCCACTTCGTGGTACGCCACGATACGCTTCTCCCGTTCGGACATGATGCGGTCCTTCTTTTCCTTACCGGCGATGACGACTTCGACGGCTTCCATCAGGTCCTCTTGATGGACTTCCTTACGGTTCATGCGTACGGCGTGCAGGGCCGCTTCGTTGATCATGTTGGCAAGGTCGGCACCCGCCGCGCCGGGGGTGATTTTCGCGATGCGGTCGAGGTCCACGGCGGGGTTCATTTTCACCTTTTTCGCGTGGACTTTTAGGATATCGATGCGGCCCTTTAAATCGGGCAATTCCACGTTAATGCGTCTGTCGAAACGTCCGGGGCGTAATAACGCTTTGTCCAATATTTCCGGCCGGTTCGTCGCGCCCAATATCACGACACCCTTCGATGAATCGAATCCGTCCATTTCCGCCAGCAATTGGTTAAGGGTTTGCTCCCTTTCGTCGTTGGAATTTAATTGGTTGTCGCGGCTCTTACCGATTGCGTCGATTTCGTCTATAAAGATTATCGCGGGCGCTTGCTGCGCGGCTTGCTTGAATAAATCCCGCACACGCGACGCGCCCACACCCACAAACATCTCCACAAAATCCGACCCCGACAGCGAAAAGAATACAACGCTGGCTTCGCCCGCCACGGCTTTGGCCATGAGGGTCTTGCCCGTACCCGGCGGGCCTACAAGCAACGCGCCCTTGGGTTGCAACGCGCCGATGGCGGAATACTTATCGGGGTTGTGCAGGAAGTCCACGATTTCGGTCAGGCTTTCCTTGGCTTCTTCCTGTCCGGCGACGTCATTAAACGTGACACCTGTTTTCTTTTCCATGTAGACCTTCGCGTTGGATTGGCCGATGCCCATAATCCCGCCGCGTCCGCCCATCATGCCGCTCATGGAACGGCGTATCAACATAAAAAAGCCGAAGATCAGCAAAAACGGTAACAGGAATTGCAAAATCACCAAAAAATAATTGACTGTTTGGATCGAAGCGTTGTGCTCCACGCCTTTGTATTGCAAACGCGCCAATAATTCGGGGTCGGGCATACGCCCCGTATATACGACCGTTGGCCGTGCCGTCGCTTGTTCGGCTTGGCGCGTCATTACGCCACCCATGGCGCGGTCGAAAAAATTCCCGGCGGGGGCGGGCGTTGGCGAAGCCACATTCGCGTCCGTTTCCGTGGGAGTAGCTTCGGTTTCGTTTTCCGCTTCGGCCAGCGTTATAATTAAGCGATCGGGTTGGACCTCTACGTGGGATACCTCCCCCGCTTCCAGCATTTCCAGGAAATCGCTGTACAGAATCCTTTCCGTGCGGTCGCCCGTCAATGTACCGAACACCATATTTAACACGATAACGATCGTGGCGATGATCAATACCGTCATCATGATACCGCCCGGCATACGCGGGGGTGTCGAAGGCGGTCCCTTGGGGTCCTTACGTTTGTTATCGTTCATTTTATACCTCGGAAATCTTCGTATATGTTTCCTTTAACGCTCCGTACAAATGCGTATAGATTTGATAATGTTTATCATACCCCGCGGCGGCTTGTACATTCGGGGTGTATGTTTCGGTTGTTTTAATGATTTTGGCGCAAGCCTCTTCCACGGTCGCGTACGCGCCCGTGCCCACCATGGCCAATATCGCCGCGCCCAAGGCAGGGCCTTCGCCGGAATGGATTTTTTGCACCTTTACGTTTAACACATCGGCCACGATTTGGCACCACAGCGGACTCTTTGCCCCGCCGCCGATGATACGCGCCGCCGAAATTTCCTTACCCAACGCGCGTATCCGCGTAAGGATATCACGTAAACTGAACGCCACGCCCTCGAACATGGCCTGCGTCATTTCGGCACGTGTCGTACCCATGCCCATACCCACGAACGCGCCGCGCGCCAACGGATTGTTGTGCGGCGTACGTTCACCGGAAAGGTACGGCAGGTAATAAACCTTATTTTTCCCCAACTCCGTGATATCTTTCTGCTCGGCGGAGTAGTCGGCCGTATCCAATATCTGTTCGACCCACCATTTCGAAGAACCCGCCGCCGCCAGCGTCACACCCATCATATGGTAACGCCCCGTTGCATGGCAGAACGCGTGTATCGCCGCGGGCGAGGTATCCACGGCGAAATCGTTCATCGCCACGAACAAAACTCCCGACGTACCCAACGAAACGGAGCATGTCCCCTCTTCCACCGTACCCGTGCCGATCGCGCCTACGGCTTGGTCGCCGCCGCCGATAACGACTTTAACCGACGCGGGCAAACCCGTTTCTTCCGCGGAATCACCGCTGACGTTACCCACGGCTTCATATGATTTGAATAGTTTCGGCACTTGCGCACGGGTCAGCCCCGCGATCGAAAGCATTTTATCCGACCAATCCTGATTCTTTACATCCAGCAACAACGTCCCCGACGCGTCCGAATAATCCGTCGCCGCGATGCCTGTCAATTTGTACGCGATATAATCCTTGGGGAGCATTACCATCGCAATCTTTTCGTACAATTCCGGTTCGTTGTTCTTCATCCATAAAATCTTGGGCAGCGTAAAGCCCGTAAGCGCGATGTTGGCGGCGTTTGAAAGGAGCACATCCCGCCCGACCGTATTATTTAGATAATCACATTCCGCTTGCGTACGCTGGTCATTCCACAGTATCGCCCGACGGAGTACGTTTCCATCCCCATCGAGCGCGACGAGCCCGTGCATTTGGCCGCTGAAGCTGACGGCGGCGATATCCTTGTATTCCGTTGTCAATTCACGCAGGGCGCAAGCGGTTGCCTCCCACCAATCCTCGGGCGCTTGCTCCGACCATCCTTCGTTAAATAAATATAGGGGGTAATCCCGCGACACCGTGCGCAAGACCTCCCCCATTTCGTTCATAACAATCAATTTTACCGCCGAAGTACCTACATCAATGCCGATCGTTAACACACACATCACCCTTTATGGAAGGTTATATTTTGATCGCTGTGAATTAAATAGGGGTCCGGGTTCGTATCGAAGGCTTCCGCCATTTCCACATGCACTTCCCTGAAGGCTTCCAGCACGACGGGGTCGAAATGTGAAGGTTCGGTTCTGCCGTCGCCTTTGAGGATCGTTTCCAATGCTTCCTCGTGCGTGAAACCCCTCTTGTACGGCCTTGCGCTGCGTAAAGCGTCATATACGTCCGGCAACGCCGTGATACGCGCCGCTAAAGGTATACTATTGCCCGCAATGCCTTCGGGATAACCCGTACCGTCGTACCGTTCGTGGTGACACTCGGCTATGTCGATCGCGACCTTTAGCGGAGCCCTGTGTTCGGGCATTAAAAAATCCACCATTTGGCGGAGCAAATCCCCCCCGCCCCATGTGTGGCTTTTCATCAGTTCGAATTCCTCGCGGGTTAGACCGCCGGATTTTTTAAGGACGCTGTCGGGTATGCCTACCTTACCCACGTCGTGCAGGGGTGAATAGGTGGTGATCAAGCCCGCCATTTCCTTATTCAATAATTCCGGATACATTTCGGCGATCTTGGAAGTTAAGAGACGGGTCTGCTCTTTGATACGGGCAAGGTGCGAGCCGGTAATGCCGTCGCGCGATTCCGAAAGCAGGGACATGCCCATAATAATGGCTTCGTGGGCGGCGGTGAGCTGTTGCGTCCGTTCCTCCACCATGCCTTCCAAGTCGTCCCGGTATGCCTTAAGCTCAATGTGGTTACGGATTTTTATTCGGATAATATCCGACTTGTAAGGCTTTCTTATGTAGTCCACCGCTCCGAGGTTGAGTCCCTTTTCTTCGGAATAATCATCCATCTCCGCTGTCACGATGATAACGGGGATATGCTCCGTCATGGGGTCGGACCGCATCCGCCTGAGCACCTCAAACCCGTCCATTTCCGGCATGGAAAGATCCAACAGCACCAAATCGGGCTGGTCGTCGGCCATGATGGCCAACGCTTCCCTACCCGAGGTTACGGTCGTCAAGTCGTATTCCGTGTCCAGGATTGCTTCCAATATGTCTAAGTTAAGCGGTACGTCATCAACCGCTATAATTTTATGAGACATATGCGGACCTCCAAGCGTGCAACATTTCGCCGATTTGATTATATATGATAATAACCGGATAAGGAAGTGTTAATTTGCGCAATACATATTTAATTATCGCAGACCGTTAAATATGCTTTAAATATGTTTGGAGAATTCCACCATATTGCCCCGATAACGCATGGGGAGCATTTGGCGGTGCAGCTTGGGGTTTTTGCGCGCTTCGATGGCGAGCGTATTGAAATACGTCGCCCATAGATTTTGTATGAACGCTTCGTTGCCGGCCATTACCGGCGGCTTGGAATCGGGTGAAACCTCCACGAAGGTATATTCATGCCCGTTGTACACGACGGCCTTGTTGTGCCGTTTGTCGTGGATGATCCAACTTTGGTCGATCATGCGGTCGGCGAAATGCTCCGCCAAAATCGACAGCACATAATGAACGGGGGTAATTGCGCAATAATATATCCCTTGCGCCGTTTCCGCGAAGCGGCAAAAGCCCGTCAATTTATGCCCTTCGCGCCCCACTTCACGCGCCAGCTTGTGTACGCGCAAAACGAAATCATACTGCATGTGGCTGTCCACCATATGACCGACTTTAAACCCCAGGATTATGTAATATAACATGTTCATATAACGGTCCGCCGCGTCCGCCAAAAAGGCATACGCCACGCGCCGCGCGATATCCTGTGAAATCTTTTTTACGATCGCCTTTTCCACCTTACGCGCGCGGTCGTTGTCGGTTACGATAAAATATTCCGTCAGCGTGATGGAGGGTTGGTATTCGTCGGTTGTTTGGATCGAAAGCGGGACGATGCCTTCATAATAAAAGGAATAAACGACGCACAGGAAGCCCTCGAACGTCCCGTCGAAGAGAACGTCAACCTCGCGCTTGGTTAACTTGTCCCCCATTGGTGGACAAGTTAAACCCGCGTCACGCGATTGCGACATCGGAAAGGGTGAGCTGCGAATACGGACCGACGGCGTTGTTATCGGTCAGACGTAATTCGATGGATTCGGGTTGGAAGTTGATCTTTTCCGCCATCTTGCCGTTGCACGTAATAAAGTAACGCGCGCGTTTAAGCACGATGCCCATTTTTTTGAGGTTTTCGAAATTCAACTTATTTACCCGGCGTGCCTTAACGATACGCTCGGCGGAAATCTGACCGATACCGGGTACGCGCAACAACGTCATATAATCCGCCGTGTTTACCTCCACGGGGAATTTTTCCAGATTGCGCAACGCCCAATGGCATTTGGGGTCGATGTGGAGGCTTAGGTTCTCTTCCTCGGTTTTGAACATTTCACCCGCGGTAAAACCGTAAAAACGGAGCAAAAAATCGGCTTGGTACAAACGGTGCTCCCGCATTAACAAAGGCCCGTATTCCTTGTGGATCAACCCCGTACCCGTATCGAATGTCGGCATCGGCACGGCGGGGAGCATCGTTTCGTTACCCACGGGAATATACGCGGAATAAAAAACCCTGCGAAGGCTGTAATTCTTATACAATCCCTGCGCCAGGTGTACGATGCGGCTGTCGGCTTCGGGCGTTGCGCCCACAATGAGCTGCGTACTTTGCCCCGCGGGAACGAATTCGGCGGCGTTCCTAAATTTTTTTAGTTCTTCTTTATTTTGGATGATGCCGTTCTTCACGTAATTCATGGGTGCTAAAATCGCCGGCTTCGATTTGTCGGGCGCGAGGTGGGTGAGGCTCCTTTCGGAGGGCAATTCGATATTGATACTCATGCGGTCAGCGAGTTGGCCTAATTTTTGTATCAATTTTTCATCCGATCCGGGAATGGCCTTTACGTGGATGTAGCCGTTAAAGCGGTATTCCCCTCGTAGAAGGGCAAGCGTTTTGATCAGCATTTCCATCGTATAATCGGGGTTTTTGATTACCGCCGAACTTAAAAACAACCCCTCGATGTAGTTGCGCCGATAGAACTGCATGGTTAAATCGGCCACTTCGTGGGGTTGCATGGACGCGCGGGGGATGTCCGAACTGCGCCGATTGACGCAGTACTGGCAATCGTATTCGCAATAATTATTAATCAATGTCTTCAATAAGGATATACAGCGGCCGTCGGCGGTAAAACTGTGGCATATGCCGCAAGCCTCGGCACTCCCCACCATCCCGCGTTTGCCCTTGCGGGTTACGCCGCTGGAGGTACAGGCGACGTCGTACTTCGCGCCTTCGGTAAGGGTTTTGAGGCGTTCCTGAAAGTCCATGGGCTGTACTCCCTTTTATCTTACACGTTTGTTTGTTCGCCTTTCATGGAAATTGTAACACAAATGAAATAAATGTCAAACGGATGTTCTTGCGATTTTTTCGCTATTACGATACGTTAACGGCGATAACTATTGCCTGTACAAGCACGGTAGATTAAAATCCGACGATGAACGTAACATAACCATTTATTTCGGAACCGGAGCGGAGCCAACCATGCACACCGTTATCATCGCGGAAAAACCCTCGGTCGCGCGGGACATCGCGCGTGTATTAAATTGCAAAGGAAAGGGCGACGGCTTTATTTCCGGCGAAGGGCATGTCATTTCGTGGGCGTTGGGTCACCTCGCGGGTTTGGCCGAGCCGGATGACTACGACCCGTCATACAAAAAATGGCGTATGGCGGATTTGCCCATCATCCCCGAGGAAATGAAGATCAAACCCCTCTACGGGACGGGCAAGCAATTAAAGCTGCTTAAGAAGTTCATGAACGACAAGGAAACCGAGTGTGTGATCTGCGCCACCGACTCGGGGCGCGAAGGCGAATTGATCTTCCGTTATATCTACCAATGGGCCGCTTGCAAAAAGCCCGTTAAGCGTTTGTGGATATCGAGCCTAACGGACACAGCCATCCGCAACGGGCTGGAAAATATGAAGGACGGATGCGAATACGACAACCTCTTCGCGTCGGCGCGGTGCCGTTCGGAAGCGGATTGGCTGGTGGGCTTAAACACCACGCGCGCGCTCACCTTACGGCATAAGGATTTGCTCCCCGTGGGCAGGGTACAAACGCCGACGCTGGCGATGCTGGTGGATAGGCAGAAGGAAATCGACGCGTTCGTTTCCAAGGAATATTGGGAGGTTGAGGCACAGTTTAATGGTAATAAATGCCTTCCCTTCGGAGAGCACACGCACGATAATAATGGTAAACCTTTTTTCACCTATACAGGGCTTTGGTTTGACCCGAAAGCGGAGGAAAACAAACACCGCCTCCAAGAAAAGGAAAAAGCCGAAGCCATCGCCAAAAAAGTCAAGAACCAACCCGGCACAGTCGAAAGCGTAAGCACCGAGGAAAAACGCGTCCCCCCGCCCCAATTATTCGACCTCACGGAGCTGCAGCGCGAATGTAACCGAAAGCTGGGCTTCTCCGCGCAAAAAACCCTAAGCGTAGCGCAAGCCCTATACGAAAAGCATAAAATGATCACCTACCCCCGCACCGACAGCCGCTATTTAAGCAACGATATGGTACCCAAGCTCCACGCCGTCATACAAAGGCAGCACGAGGAACCTTACAAGTCCTTCGCCGCGCCGTTCCTCTCGTCGGACAAGCTGCCCATCACCAACCGCATCGTTAACGACGCCAAGGTAAGCGACCACCACGCCATCATCCCCACCGGTTCGAGGAAGCCTATTTCCTCCCTTTCCCCCGACGAACGCGCCGTGTACGACCGCATCCTGCGTAATTTTATCGCAGCTTTTTACCCCGCGCATGTGTACGACGTGACGACGGTGGTTACAAAGATTCCCGTGCAAAGCGAAGAATTTTTATTCGAATCCAAAGGCCGAACGGAAAAGGAAGCGGGCTGGACGGCCCTCTACGCCCATGAAAGGGAAAAAGATCCCGAGCCTCCCCTGCCCCCGTTAACCGAGGGCCAAGCCGTAACTGCCGAAAAAACCAAGGTATTGAATAAAAAAACCGCTCCCCCCAAGCCCTACACCGAGGCGACACTCCTTTCCGCGATGGAAAACGCGGGTCGCTTCATGGAGGATGAATCCCTTAAGGAAGCGATGAAGTCCTCCGGCCTGGGTACACCCGCCACCCGCGCCGCCATCATCGAAAAGCTCATCGCCTCCAAATACGCCGAGCGCAAGAAAAAGAGCCTCTTCCCCACCGAAAAGGGGATGCGGCTCGTCGGTATCGTCCCGACCGAGCTCCGTTCCCCCGAAACCACGGGTAAATGGGAGCGCGGCTTGTCGCGCATTGCCGCGGGGGAATTGGAAGCGGGCAAATTTATGGAAAGCATTAAAAAGTATGTACATTATTTAATCGAAAGCGCGAAATAATTTACCCGCGTTTGTATAAAACGAAATATAATTGGTAATTATTAACCATGTGACCTTAAACATCCGTTTAGGGACAACTAAATATCTCCCCTCAAAAGCCCGACCCCACCCCCCCTGTGGTCGGGCTCTTCCTTTTCGCGGAAGCAAATTATATAATATCGTTATTATCCCATCGCATGGAGGTATTTGAATGAACTATACAGCTTATATTGAAAAAGACATTGACAGCGGTTTATTTATCGGTTATGTACCCGGATTGACGGGTGCGCATACATGCGCAAAAACAATGGATGAATTACATTTACATTTAAAAGAAGTTATATCGTTATGCCTTAGTGAAATGAACGATGAAGACATTAGAAAATTGCCCGTATTTACAGGGATTTCACAAATAAAGGTAGCCGTATGAGCAAATTGGCGTTAATTGACGCAGTATCGTTGGAAAAATTATTATTCAAGTTAGGATTCCAAAAAATCCGTCAGCGCGGAAGCCACGTTTTTTATCGTCATCCCGATGGCCGGACGACAACGATCCCCTTTCATGTCGGAATGGATTTACCTCGGCCTTTACTTCGGGCAATTTTGCGGGAAATTAACATCAGCATTGATGAATATAACAATTTAAGATAAAAAATTAAAATATAAAGGGGACGATGGTATGCGCAAGTTCGGCGTGCAGTTGTATTCGGTGCGGGACGAGTTCCGCAAGGACATGTGGGGTACGCTCCGTAAGGTAAAGGCTATGGGGTACGACGCGGTGGAATTCTTTTGGGAATTCACGCACACCGCACAGGAGATTAAAGCCGCGTTAAAGGACACGGGCTTACAATGCTGCGGGTGGCACACACCCTGGCATTACTTACAGCCCGGAAATTTGATGGGCACGATTACGTACAACAAAATCATCGGCAACGCGGAGCTTACCGTCCCCGGTTTACCGGGTGAAATGACGGGTTCGAAGGCCGCTTGGCTGGAAACGGCAAAATTATTCAACGATGTAGCCGCCAAGCTCGCGCCTTACGGCATGAGGCTCTCGTACCACAACCACGGCGAGGAATTTAAAACGATGGAAGGCGACCTGCCCATCAGGCATTTAATGGACAACACATGCCCCTGTATCGGTTTGCAGCTCGACAACGGCAACGCTTTTTCGGCGGGCGCGGACACGGATGTGTACGACCCCATCACGCGTTACCCGGGCCGCGTGCGCACGATCCACCACAAGCCCTACTCCGTGGAAAAGGGCTTCGCCACCATGATCGGCGAGGACGATATCGATTGGGCGCGCTTCTTCGCGCTGTGCGATAAGCACCAAAACGTGGATTGGCACATCGTGGAATATGAGGACGAAAAGTATTCCCAATTGGAAGGTATCGAAATATGCCTTAAAGCCCTGAGAAAGCTGAGCGTTTAAGTAATGGCGAAAATATTGATGATCGGCGGCACGGGCAACATCAGCACGGCGGTCAGCGAGTTATTGCTGCGCCAAGGCCACGAATTGCATTTGCTTTGCCGCAACGGAATCACGGATACCCCCGCGTTGTCGGGGGTATTCGTACATCTTGGGGACAGTAACGACGAAGCGGGGATGTCAAAGTTTTTACAAGGTAAAAACTTCGATTGCGTGGTCAATTGGGTCGTATGGGATACGGGGCAAGCGGAGCGTGACATTCGGCTCTTTGAAGGGAAAACGGCGCAATATATCTTCATCAGCACCGCGTCCGCCTACCAAAAACCGCCCGCAAGCCACATCGTCACCGAAAAGACCCCGCTTTCGAACCCCTATTGGGAATATTCCCGCAAAAAGATCGCCTGTGAGCGGGCGTTTATGACGGCATACGAAAAACACGGCTTCCCCGCCACCATCGTACGCCCGTCGCTTACCTACGGGCAAAAGTGGATCCCATACGCGATGGCAAGCGACAAGTCGTGGTCGCTTATCGACCGAATCCGCAAGGGTAAGCGCGTTATCGTGCCGGGGGACGGCACATCGTTGTGGACGGTTACGAACAGCGCGGACTTCGCGTTGGGGTTCGCGGGCTTGGCTGCGAATGGGAAGGCGGTCGGCGAGGACTTCCATATCACTTCCGACGAGGTACTCACTTGGGGTACCATCCTCGACCAAATCGGCGAAGCCGTGGGGACGCAACCGCAAAAAACGCATATTTCCACCGAATTCATCACCGCGTTTATACCGCAAAAGGAAGGCTCACTGCTGGGTGATAAGGTAAACAGCCTCATCTTTGACAACAGCAAGCTAAGGCGCTTCGTACCCGATTACAAACCCGTTATCCCCTTCCGCGAGGGAATAAAAAAAACGGTCGCTTTTTTACAGTCGCAACCGTCATTGCAAACAATCGACGAACCCTACGAAGCCACGATCGATAAGATCATCGCCGCGCATGATTACGGTAAAGGGATGGCGGGTTAATAGCCGTTTTTTATGTTGTTTACGTGGAACACACTAATGATGTTCCGATCCAGCTTGTTCGCCCGCAACGTGATCACCATTTCCTCCACCGCCGAGCCGAACGCGGCGAAGAAGATAATCAAGAACGCGGCGTTTAACCCAAACAATCCCAAAAAGAGCGGAAAGCACGCCATGATCAGCCCCGCGCCCTTATTCGAATAGGTGTGCAGGAGCGAAAGCGTTTTATATTTCATCCAACCGATGCCGAGCGCGATGGCACGGGTCCCCAAAACCAGCCCGATCAGCACCATGATCCAAGGACGGAGCGAAAGCGCGGGTATCAAGACGAAAAGCAATATCCCGATTAACAGCAAATCCGCCGTGCTGTCGTATATCGCGCCGAAGTTGCTGGTCACCCTTTTCTTGCGCGCGATGTACCCGTCCGCGATGTCCGAAAATATACACCAGGTGTATATTATGTAGAACAACACCGATGTCAGCGGGTTCGCACGGAATAACAACAACGAAAAAGCGCCGATTACCCTGCTGGTGGTGAGCGACATCACGAACGTCTTCCAAAACTTTTTCATGAAACATCCCCTTCTTTTACAATATGCATATCCAATATACGCGCTTCGCGTTCTATGGTTTTATTATACCTTATGAACATCCTAAATAATATGACCGCGAACGGCAGGAATACAACCGCGATCACGCCCACGAATATAACGGCCGCCCACTCCGAAACCTCCGTCGCTTGTATGGCGGTCAAGGCTTCCGCGTCCCCCGCTTCATACAGCAGTCTTTCCATTTCGGGGACAAGCCACGCGGCGAAGCGGAACAGCGCGATATTAAACGCGTTCACGAAGAAGTGGGAAAGGATCCCCGCACGGATGGACCGCGTATGGTAAACGAAATACGCCATCACGACACCCATCGCAAAAGCGTAGAAGAATTGCTGTATATTCAAGTGAATAAACCCGAACAGGAAGCCGTTGAGCAGCGCGACCTTCCAAAACGCCCATCCCGGATATTGCGATTGGATATACCCGCGGAATACAAGCTCCTCCGCAACGGCGGGGGTCACGGCCATAGCCAGCAGCAACAACCATAAAGAATGGGGTTGCAATTGCCCCAACGCGTCCGCGGCGGCGTTGGGCGCAAGGAAAGTAGACAACGCGGAAATTAAGGACATCACGGGCAGCATAAGGAACGATATCACGAGGATATAAACGACATTGCGGAATCCCAACCGATTGTTAGGGATATGGTCGCGCAGGCGTTCCTTTTTAATCGCCAGCCATATAAACAGCGGCAACAGTAACGCGATTATTTGCAATACGATGAGGAACCACGGCGATTGCGCGAACGCGCCGCCGAGCCACGGCCTTAACCGCGCCAGCGTGTAGTAAAAAATTAATTGGTACGCGACCAAAAAGATGAAGAAAAACGTACCCGATGATTTCATTTAAACAGCTCCCGCAACGCAAGCGCGATATTATCAACCCTTTGCGTATTCGACACGACGGCAAGGAACAAATCCCCTGTATCGATACCGAGGGACTCCAGCAACGGCGAACCAGCCAAACGGATACCCATGGGTTTCCCCTCGATTACATATAAATCCAACCGCTCATACAACGGCGGGTCCGATATACGAAGCGCGTGCAATACATCGTCCGCGGGACGCAGCCAACCGCCCGCTTCATTTAATTCGAAAATGCCCGCCCGCGTGCTCATCATGATATCCACGTCCCCGACACGCACCCGCGCGGCCAAACGCGTTTGCATCGCCGCGTTAAGCGCGTGGTCAGCGGTTGCGGCGTAGGTGATTACCGTGACCTGCTGCCGTTCGGGATTATCCACGGCGGGTTCGAGCCTTTCGCCCAATTCGGTAAGCAGCGCGGGGTCGATTTGCGCCCCCAGCCACGCGACGTACAGGAAATCCTCCTTGGGGGGGTTAATAATCCGGTTGACGATACTCCCCAGCAGTACCATAACCACCGCGGCAACGATGATCGGCAGCTTATAATATTCCCAAATATGCTGCCGCTTTTCCCGGAAGGTCATACGTCCGAGTTTTTTTCTTTCCTCGCGCATCGACTCGCGGAAGGATTTACCGTCAACCATTTTCGCCTCCCAATAACGCCATCGCCCGTAGGAGCGCGTCACGCGAATTCTTCCATGATTCCTCCGAATAGCGGTGATCGAACTTGAGCGTAAACCATTCGATATCATCGGCGAGTTCCTTCATCACGTTCTGTTGCTTTCCGACGAATTCTTCCGTGAACCGTTCGCGCTTGCTTTTACCGAACCCCGCCGCAACGTCCAACAGTTTAATAAAATGGGGTAGGCAGTAGCCTTTTTGCGACGCGATCAGCTCCGCTTCTTTACCGCCCTTGCCCCACAGATGGAAAAACGTATCGATGTAACGCTCAAACGTATCTTCCACGCGTTCGCATACATAACAGCTCGCGTCGGTTTTTTGCAAAAAATCACGCGTTTTTTCGATCGGGTCGCTTTTGTTTTTACCCGGCCATTTGAAGGTTAAATCGCCCTTGCTTAAATCCTGGATCTTTTTATTTATGCACAACAAATGCGTGTGCAGCATCAACGCCATGCCCAATCGGTTCTGCGCGTCGTACATCGCGGAAAGGTGGAGCTTGCAAAAGCCCGCGCGGTTGGTTTCGCGCCGTACATCGTCCTCCATGTACGCGGGGCTTATAATGAATTGCACCGACGTACGCTCGAGGTTTTCGCGCATGACGCAAAAGGCGCAGTTCTTGGGCTCGCGCAGGGCATCCAATACGGGGATGGTGTGGATGCGGTCCATCAGATAAAATCGCCGTTTTCGAAGAATACCGTTTCCGTACCGTCTGCGGCGATGCCCACTACCTTCATGTCGGGTGTGCCGAACATGAAATCGACGTGCGTGAACGAATCGTTGCATCCGGCGGCCACACGTTCCTCGACGGTCATTTCCGTGCCGTTTTCCATGTTGTTGGGGTATGCCTTACCCAGCGCGAGGTGGCTGGAGGCGTTTTCGTCGAACAGCGTGTTGTAAAAAAGGATCCCCATTTTGCCGATGGGGGAGGAATCGGCTACGAGCGCGACTTCGCCCAAGCGTTTCGCGCCTTCGTCCATGGTGAAGATGTCGGCCAATGTTTGTTCGTTCTTTTCGGCTTTGTAGCTTACGACCAAGCCGTCCTTAAAGGTCATTTCGAAGCCTTCGATGAGATTCCCCTGACGCGAAAGCGGCATCGACGCGACTACACGCCCGTCGGCGCGCATACGGTCGGGCATGGTGAATAATTCCTCCGTCGGGATGTTGGGATAGAAGGGTACGCCGTCCTTACCCACATCGCCGCCGCCCGCCCATATATGGTTTTTGACCAAACCGAGGGTAAGGTCGGTCCCCAATCCCGTGGTTATGCGTAAGGTGTCGAAGTTCATTTTATTCAAGTAATCCAAGCGTTCGCTGAAATTACCGCTGTGTACCTGCCAATCGGCGATGGCATCGGCACCGTCGGCCCTCGCGCACTTGAATATCGCCGCCCACAATTTTTCCATGGCTTCCGCTTCGGGTATATCGGGGAAGACCTTTTTCGCCCACGCGGGGGAAGGTATGGCGCATACGCTCCAGCGGAGGGCGTTCGACATCGTCAGCGCGCTGTGTTCCTTTGTGGCGATGCTCGATACTTTCGAAAAACGGCGCAAACGGTCGGAATCCACCCCCGCGAGGTAATCCGGGTCGGAGCTGTCGATGTGCAGATATACCGCGCCCCGGTCGTCGTGGTGTTTGTACCAATCCACCCGCCATTGGGGGAATTCGTCGAAAACGGAATCTTCCGCGCGCAAATACCGGGTACGGGTGGAAGCGGGGTCGATCCAATTCATGACCACTTCCTTCGCGCCCGCGTCGTAGGCGCACTCCTGCACAATCCGCGCGAAATAAGCGTCGTCCACCGCGCATCCGATAACCACGAGCTGCCCGGGCTGTACATTACCGCCGGAGCGCACCAATAATTCCGCGTACTTTTTCAATTGAAGACCTTCCATGCGAATCATCCTTTATTTTTGATGTAATAAAACATACCAATTATCGCCAGTATTGTAAACAACCCCGCATACACCGACGCGTGCCGCCAGCTCCCCAGCCAGTACGTAGTGAACATAAAGCCCGCGCCGACCGCGGCTAATAAGGGGAATACAAACCGCTTCGCCCAATGCAGATCGGTCCGCTTAAAAAAGAAAGCCAGCATAATCGGCACAAGCAAGCCGAAGAAGCCGAAGTTATAAAAATCCGGCAAACTGAACGCGAACGAACCGAACCACCCCATCGTATTGGCGAACACCACGAACAGCCAAAGGAAGCTGATCCCCACAGCCATCACCATACTGTTGTTGGGGACGTTCGTGTTCGCGTCGAGTTCACCCATGCGCCTGGGCATGGGGCCCGTATTGCGGCGGGCAAGGGCATACATGGCGCGGCTCATGCCCAGGCAACAGGCGTTGAGGATCCCCAAGCCGGAAATAATCATAAAAAATACCAGCGCGTTACCCGCGCGGCCGAACACATGCGTAAACGCCTCGCGCGTACCTTGGGCGAAATTGGCCCCGCCGCCTTGCATCATGAGGCTTGCGCTTTCCGGCGAAGCGGTCGTCACGCCGATGAAGTAAAGTACATAAATAACGATGATCAACCCGAAACCCAGCATCAGCGCGATGGGGAAATTACGTTTTGAGTTCTTCACCTCTGTGTTGAAGGCAAGGGACGCTTGCCAGCCGTTAAACGCGAACGCCGTAGCGGATATGGCGGCGAAGAGGTTCGCATTGCCCGTGTATGTTTGAGTCGTCGCGCTTAGGGCCGGAATGAAATTTATTGCCGCACCGGAAGAACCGTTTGCTGCGAATAATCCGATAACCACGCCCACCGTCCCCATCAACACAAGCGGAACCATCCGCGCCAGCGTCGTTGCTACGTTTAATTTAACCGGGACCTTCGGCGCAAGGTAATTCATCATGAACGCCATCACCATAAAGAACGCCGATATAAAAAACCGAAACGGCAGGTATACTTCATCCCCCGCCGCCATACCCGCAAGCGTGGCCGTAAAGCCCGACGTGATCCACGCGATGATGGCATATCCCGCGGGCTGGTACATCACCGCGAAGAACCACCCCGCCAGGTAGCCGAACCGCTTGCCCACGATAGCTTCGGCGTAATCCACGAAGCCGTGCATCTTTTCATACCGCCCCGCGAATACGCTGAACATGTACACGCACGGCGCGATCATCAACCCGCCGACCACCCACGCCGCCACACCCAGGGTGACATTGCCGCCCACTTCATATAGAATACGCCCGGGAAGGAAAAATATCCCTGTCCCCACGAGAAAACCCACGACAAAGCACACCGCCACAAACAAGCCGTGCTGCCGTTTTAATACGTTCATGTCAACCATCCTTCGAGGTAAGATATGTACAAGCCCGAATTGCTCGCCCCCGCGGGGGATTTTGAGAAGTTAAAGGTCGCTTTCGCGTACGGGGCCGATGCCGTGTACCTGGGGGGCCGTACGCTGGGTATGCGTGCCAACGCGAAAAATTTCGGTTTTGATGATTTGGGGAACTGCGTTTTTTACGCGCATTCGCTGGGAAAAAAGGTTTACGTCACCGCCAACATCTTCGCGCACAACGCCGATTTTACAGGAATGTCCGAATATTTCATAGCCCTGGCGGAAATGGGGGCCGACGCGCTCATCGTTTCCGATTTGGGCGTTTTTCAATTGGCGCGGGAAGTCGTGCCGCAAATGGAAATCCATATCTCCACGCAGGCCAACTGCACGAATTACAACGCGGCAAAATTTTGGCAGAACGCGGGGACTTCCCGCGTGATACTGGCGCGGGAATTATCGCTGGGCGAAATCAAGGAAATCCACGGACACAACCCCGATTTACACCTCGAAGCCTTTGTACACGGCGCTATGTGCATGGCGTATTCGGGGCGGTGTTTGATCAGCAATTATTTGAAGGACCGCGATGCCAACCGCGGCGCGTGTATACAGCCTTGCCGCTGGAATTACAAGTTGGTGCCGCCTTCGGCTTATCCGGTGCCGCCTTCCGCTTATCTTGTGGAGGAAAAATCGGGCGAACGGCTGCCCGTTATTGAGGACGACGGCGGCACATATATCTTTAACGCCCGCGATTTATGTATGATCCGGCACATCCCCGAATTGTTAAGCGCGGGCATACGCAGCTTTAAAATCGAGGGCCGTATGAAGACTTCCTACTACGTGGCAGCCACGGTTAAGACCTACCGCGAGGCCATCGACGACTACTTCACCGATCCCGAATTGTATAAAAGTAAGCTCGACCATTACCAAAGCGAAATCGACCGTATCGGCCAACCGCCCTTTTCCACGGGCTTTTACTTCGGCAAGGTTACGGGCGATGACCACGCTTACAAGGGCGACTCCCGCGAAACGCAGCAGGACTTCCTCGCCATCGTTGAAGGGTACGACGATAAAAGGGATTTATACCTCGCGGAGCAGCGCAATAAATTTTCCGTTGGTGATAAAATCGAAATCCTCCGCCCCGGCAAGCCCGATTTCACGCAAATAATTGACGCGCTTTACGACGATGAAGGCAAGCCCATCCTTTCCGCGCCCCACCCCAAGCAAAAGGTGTACGTAAAATTGGAAACACCCGCCGAGCGGTACGACATCCTGCGCCGCGCCAAGCCCGAAAAAATATAGCCATGCAATATAAATACGCGGCGGATGCCAACTACGAGGACTTTGCGAGCGGACGGGTCATACGGCACAAAACGGGCGGTACGAATTTCCCCGTCCGATTGGCTCAGGAAATATTTTGCCGCTGTGTGTATAATTCGGAAGCTAAAAATAACTTGTGCCTGTACGACCCTTGTTGCGGCGGCGGTTATCTGCTGACGGCAATCGGTTTGTTGAATTATAGCTTAATACAATCGATAATCGCTTCCGACTGCGACACGGACGCGGTGTTAATCACGGAACAAAACCTGCGGTTGTTGACCGCCGAAGGCATCAATGAACGGATAAGCCACTTGCACCACCTTCATGTTCAATACGGCAAACCCTCCCATTCGCAAGCAATAGAAAGCGCGGAAAAATTAAACGGTTATATAGACAAAACACGAAGCATCAACGTAACGACTTTCCGTGCGGACATCCTGCACGCGGGTGCGCTTACAGATATGGGTTTTAAAGCGGACATCGTTTTTACAGATATCCCCTACGATAATTTAACCGCGTGGAATAACGACGGCGGCGCAACCGATTTTACGGAAAATTTATTACCCGTACTGCATCCGCACTCCGTCGTAGCGGTATGTTCAAATAAGCAGCAAAAAATTACCGCGGATTGTTTCACGCGGTTGGAAAAGCAAAAGATAGGCAAAAGGAAATTCGAGATATTCAAACCACGGGAGGGATTTTTATGATTTACCGGCAACTCGGCAACACGGGCAAGCAAGTAAGCATCATCGGCCTCGGATTGGAACACGTAGACCGCAAACCCTACGAAATCGTGAAGGAAACCATGGACGAAGCGATCGAACACGGCGTTAATATTATGGACGTTTTTATGCCGGGGGACGAAATCCGCGGGCATATCGCCAAGGCGTTCGCCGATGGGCGAACGGGTTCGCGGCGGAAGGACGTTATGTTGCAAGGCCATCTCGGCTCGTCCGACATCAACCAGCAATACGACATCAGCCGCGACATGCCAACCGTGAAGAAATATTTCGAAACGCTGTTACGGCTGTTCGGTTACATCGACTTCGGGATGCTTTTCTTCATCGATACCGAGGACGATTATAAAAACGTTTTCGAAACGGAGTTCATCACTTACGCGCAGCGGCTAAAGGAAAAGGGCGATATCCTGCACATCGGCTTTTCCTCCCACAACCCCGTCACCGCTAAGAAAGTCATCGAAACCGGAGCGGTCGAGATGTTAATGTTCTCCGTCAACCCCGCTTTCGACATGCTGCCTGTCGAGCAGTACGTCTTCGACCATGTGGACAAGAAATTCGGCGTAGAACTGCTGCGCGGCATCGACCCCGCCCGCGCGGAGCTCTACGCCCTGTGCGAGCAAAAGGGTATCGGCATCACGACCATGAAGTCCTACGGCTCGGGCAAGCTCCTTTCCGCCGAGCATACGCCCTTCGCCCGCCCGCTTACCGTACACCAATGCACCCATTACGCGCTTTCGCGGCCCGCGGTGGCGAGCGTGCTGCCCGGTTGCCAAACCGCCGCCCAAATGCGGCAAATCCTGGGGTATATCAACGCAACCGACGAGGAAAAGGATTACGCCGAAACCCTCGCCACCATCCGCAACGACTTCCGCGGAAATTGCGTATATTGCAACCATTGCCAGCCCTGCCCCGTAGGCATCGACATCGCCGCGGTACACAAATACCTGGACATCGCGCGGCTGGATACCGCTAACATACCGCCGTCGATCAAATCGCATTACAAAAACATGAACCCCGCGGTGTGCGCCGCTTGCGGCCATTGCGAAAAACGTTGCCCGTTCGGGGTGGAAATTATCAAGAATGTGAACGAAGCGGCAAGGCTGTTCATGTAACTGAACCACCACCGCCTGGAAGGCGGTGGGTTCGGCTTAGCGGCTAAAGCCGCCTAAAGCGTGTCGATGTTGAAATTATCAGATTTCATGTTTTCGGCTATGTCTTGGTTTTTGATATAT
>Ga0131853_10002129_pt1 | contig 35580 bp, 15 predicted proteins | sample TergutLab28metaG_FD_92764 | JGI IMG/M metagenome (GOLD analysis project Ga0131853, IMG submission 92764) | Labiotermes labralis P1 segment gut microbial communities from Petit-Saut dam, French Guiana - Lab288 P1 (version 2) (version 2) | ecosystem: Host-associated > Arthropoda: Insects >... | reverse complement strand
GGAAGCAAAACACATTATTGCCAAAGAAAAAGTCTCACCACCAGCGGAGCGGGGACCTTTCGACTCCCCACCCCCAACACCACCCCCATACCACGAAGACCTTCCCTTTTCCCCCCCCCCCCCCCCCTCAAGTTTAATTTCAAATCGAGTCAGAATAATCTTACCTCCAAAAATATAAAACTGTTCATAAAACAACGTACTTCTAAATTAGTCGTTTTATAATAGAACTTAAAGTAAAGGTAACGCCGTCCCGTTACAGGCCTGGAGTGGCCCAAAGGGTTCCAGGAAGTTAAGGTTCCCAGATTTCATGACAACGGCATAGGCTAGTGGTAAGGTTGTCAGCCCTACGCACCGGCCGCCTTTACCCCCCAGGAAATGCTCCTGGTACTAATTTCTGTTAGAGGCTGAGTCGACCCCAGGGCCATAGTGCAATCGTAAGGATTTTATTACAATGAAAAGTTCCAATGACACCAGCTAGGATCGAACCAGCGACCTTCCGATTTGTAGCACAGCTCATTAACCACTGTGCCACCGCACCTATTACAATGTAAGTGAATGAAATGTCTTAAGAAAAAAGCCCACTTTATAGATCTACAAATAGATGAAACGATAACAATAAAGGACGCCTTACAAGAGAGACAATATGAATATGCTGACTGTATTTATCAGGCTACAATACAGTGGCCCGACCGCTATTTTATTAACGGTCGTGGACCTAGAAATTTCAAGTAACGCAAATAATGTCTTGACCACCTCACCGACTATTAGCTTGTCAAATAGCACTGTGCTTTAGGGAGCGAGTTACAAAGATTCAAGTCCCTTTAGAAATTAAAACTTGTCCAAATTTATGAAAAATGTAGACCGATGTCTTAAGTAAAAAACAAATTTGAGGTTTCATAAAATATATTTATATCGTCAGTTATTACAAGCACAGCTTGGAATTGGTTCCAATCTGTCATTTCGCCATGGAGGATCAAAAGGTTCTCAGTATGACGTAGCAACCGCCGCTATTTAACTTCACACTGAAAGGGGTGAGTATTGTTACAATGTAAGTACACTAAGACCGATCTGGAATTTTGTAAGACAGGTCGCCAAGGAGAGCACAGACAAACCTATCGTGGAAATATCAAGGGAAGTCGTAAATAGTTTGGAAACAATCTGATGATAGCAGAGCAAAATTTTTAATACTTTGAGAAGAAAACCATGATAAGCACGTAATTATACCAGCCTTCTGCGGTCTGACGTGCATAAGAAAGAACAATTCGGTGCACCTTGTTGCTTCCAGCTTTGCTTCTCGGACTACATTCCTGACACTATCCCGAATATGGAGGCAGCAAGCTCCATCGAAACACTAGCAGCAACACAACTCTCCACACGGCGTAATATTTCAGAAGAGTGGTATTTTTATGAACACAGGTGTCTGAACATCACAAATGGTACACAAATTAACTTCTGTTGTTTATTTCGTCAGGGATTTCTTTTGCAACCGAATGGTTCAGACACGTATTTATTAAGAACAAAAAAAAAAGTAGATCTTCAAAATGTGAAACTATATCAAAATGAGGTGCTTATTTTATAATTTTTTAAGTTTGCACGATTGTGCATCCTTGAAACGGCAAGAAGTTATTAATAATTTTATAATTTCTAACAATCCGCAGGCAGAATGTAATTTTATTAAAAGAATATAGTATAAAAGTTGGCCTTCCATGTATAAAATGATTCTACATGTTACATTTGTTTACCAAAAACTGTGCAGGTATCACCGACTGATATTCGAACTGATTATTCACATTTTCATTTAAATTTCACACATTCATTCAAGCATATTAAGTCACTTAGTAAATATTCATTGTTAATAACTATTTCCAAGAAATCTTTTTGTACATTTTACTGGAAAGTTTTTCCAAGAATTCCTTCCCATCTTTTATTATCAATGAAGTTCTAAGTTTTCGTTTAACTGAAACCCCAGAAACGTTCGTCCCATTAAAATTATTTCTGTGTTACCCTTCACACTTCGCTGGCGACATTGTTTGTTTTATCAGGTTTTTGCAAAATATTTTGTGTAGTAGAGCAGCTGCCTCAGTGTAACAATGCAGTGCTCCTAATTGGATACTCTCTACTTGCTGCACATATAATAAACCGCTAGATTCCCATCCACCCAGCCCAACCGTTTATAGGCGTTTGCCATGTTAAGCCACGCATAAGAATTCTCTTCATTCTTGTTACTCATTCCACGAAAAATTCAACAAGGCTACAGTATTTGGCAACAATTCACTTTCCTGCCAAATTCTTAGTTTGCGTGGTTACAAATACTGTTCTGCCTTGTATCCACTGTTTGTTATTTAACGACTCTGCCAGTAACGTGACTATACTGGTATGCCTTGAATGATTGGACGATAGTAAATAATTAATTTAAAATTATTTTAATTGAATAAAGCGTGCCAAACTGCAAGGCAATATCACGGAATTTTCCTGGAAAGACTGGCTACGAGTACGAAAAATACCGGTGAATACTGTAGGAGTCCCAGCCGAGGCGTGAACTGGGAACTTTGCGAATAGAAAACAGACTCGCTGCCCTCTTGAGCTAACAAGTTGTGTATCTTAGAGTGTCCTGACTTGTGACAGTGACACTGTCTGCAGCTTCTGTTCGCGGTTTTAAATCAACAGACATTTTTTCTTCTTCCTTCCTTGTTTCTGAAGCTTGGTACGGGCGAAAAGTAGGCTTCGTATATTTAACGATGATCTTTTGAGCCATTCGTCACGTATATTCTATGGAATCCGTCCAAGATATTCAAGGCTTTCACAACGCATTTTTTATTCCCAGTGCCGCTGACAATATTAATTACGCATAATTTGTACTTTTCTAAGTTAACGTTTTAAAAAGTTAATATTAATTCCAAAACACTTTAATATACTAGTAAAATCTCCTAAAAAGACGACGTTTGTTGTGTCTGTGTGTCTGTCCTTCTGTTAGTGGAAGCACAAATGAAAATAGAAGCGCGAAATATTTCAAACAGTTTGAGAATGAATATGGAAACTTCCGTGCCACGCATAATAAAAATCGTTCCATAAGCAAACGGCCTGAGCACAGACAGCTGACACCCTGAGTGTGATTGAGTCACAACTCGTGTACATTGTTACCACTGTTGCTGTGATCTCTGTGAGGTAAGCCAAAAGATCGAAGGGATATTTGAATACCGAAGGTGTAATAAAGGAACTAAAAATATTGTCCTGTGTGGCTGAAGAAATAATTGAGCAAAGAGACCAAAAGATTTTAGCACAGAGCATACAATACTTTGCACAAGAAGTGTTCACTGATAAGAACGTTGTTTCTCTGTGCGTGCGTAAATAGCCAGGATTGGTTAAAACTTACATATTAATATATTCGTGAAATGAGTTCTTCTGATTGATAAAACCGAAACTATGCCCATGGTAACAAAACAAAAACAAATTATTATGAAATGAACCCCGATGATGCTAGAGTAAGCGTATATATTTCGCAAACAAAAAACCCTGAACGTTTTTATTCGCGGATACTTCTACATAGGTAATAGTGGTTATCGAACACCGGGGGATTACATACATTTATTAAAAATGTACGTGACCTTTTCAAGCAAGGGTACAAATTAAGAAGTCTTCATAAAAATAGAAACAAAAAGAGTAAACACCCTAGAGCAGTGTTTCACAACTAGGATTCAGCAGAATATCGTTACGTGTTCCGCGAGAAATCATGGAATAAACACATAAGAAAATTTGGAATATCGCAAAAAAATTCAAATGATCCTCGAGAAAGGACGGAAATTTAGTCCTGCAATTGGCAAAACCGGAATAATCGTCATGTGCTACAAATTGCATCTTTGTTTTCTTGCCTGTCACCTTTTTTGTAGGTATTGGTTCGTCACAACATTAAATATATATATATATATATATATATTGTAAGTAGAATAATTGAGAAACCCTGTCCTAGGGTAAGCCAACAGATTGTGAACACCTACACGCTAAGAAATTCGTCGACTACAAACTTATAAACTTGCAATATTAAAAAACTTCTCGCCTATGAAATGGACAAAAATATCTACCACAGAATACAAACATTCGAATACTGATATTATAAATAATGATGACACATTTCAAAAGGCCCCTAAAATTCATAAAACCCGCATTTTAGCCGTGGGTGGATCTAGTTTTAAACCATCTGGTCTTCCGTAACAATTAAGAAATGAGAATGGCATTCGCAAAGGAATAAGCGGAATACTGTAATCGCCGGACCGCTCGCTTTAGAGTGAAAGACACGGCTGCATAGCAACCAGTAGTGACCGCTCAGTGCAGCGATAGAAAAAAATACTAAGAGAAGTTTCCTGGGCTCTAAATAATTGGAGAATTTATCGGAAAAGTGAAAGAAACTAATATCTCGGCAAAAAACATTTTACTGTATTTCCTGATTCTGCACACAATAGCAGAGGACATTTATTATTAATCTACTATTACCTCATGTTCGTCAACAAATATTTGTTTATCTCGTTGTTGCATCAACCGGCATTCCTGCAGCTCTCTTGGAACGGGGTACAACCGCTTCTGTTTCATTTAAACTGTGTGTACATTTTACATCACCCAAGGAACCAACCTACAATATTGGTAGAGATTTCGTCATGGCAAATATTTTATAAAAAATTGTTATTTTGTCACTTTGGTTTTTGTTCGTCTGGTATGACTGTGCCCTGTTATACATGAAATCAATGGGAGACTTACCCTGCACAGATCAAGATTTGTGGAGAAATAATTTGAATATGCGAGGAATTACGGTTGTATTAACTGGCGAAGTGCAGGTTTGCAATAAGTCGTTATATATCTGGAGTAAAGTTTAGAAACGGTGCCTGAGGAAACACATGTGAGTGCAAGTTGCTGACATAACAGCAGAAATTCTGTTCAAATTAGGCAATGTGCAATAAACAAATAAATACTGTGAAGGATTTACACCATTACACTTCTGCAAAAGTAGCAGGTACATTATAAGATTTAAAGAAAGTCAGTATTTCCGAATATTTTTAGTTATTATGTGGAGTCAATATGGCTACCTGAACGAGCAACTCTCGACTACAAATGATTCTTTTCACGATGAAAATAGAAATATCCTCTAACGTTTATGAGAATTTGCAAAAGAGCACAAGCCAGTAGATGAACTGATGGTAATAAAGCGATAAATTATCCTACTGAACTCGGCAACTTTACCAACATCGGGTTTGCCGCGTCGTGTATTGAAACTTAACACTGGAGAAACAGCATTGTGTTGACGGCACCTGAACCGACTGACACTGTGCTATGTCATGTATAATTCCGTCATAAATGCTACAGTAATTACTGACCATGAGACAGGAAAAAATGCATTCATTCCACGAAAACCTGTAATAGGATCGGTCTATCCATTCAGAGTAAAAATAATTAAGTTTACAAGAGAACTTAGTTATGTAAAGGTGAAGTGTTCCCGTTACAGGCCCAGTGTGGCCCAGAGGGTGGGTAGAGGTATAGCTCTACTCTTCCACGACCGCGGCACTAGAAGGGGGTGAGTGGTCAGCAGCACGCCACGGCCGCACTTCCCCCCCCCCCTCGGGAAAAACCCGGTACCCATTGTACAGGAGGCTGGGTGGGCCCCAGGGCCGGTCTGGACAGGCCGAAAATCTCGTCCCCACCGGGATTCGATCCCGGACCGTCCAGCTCGTAGTCAGTCGACTTAGTTATGTAATATGTAACAATAATACATGACAGTCATTAAAATTGTTCATCTAGGCCTACGGAACCAATTTTCTGCACACGTGCGGATGTATGTTGCTTGTTAGGGATTAGGAGACACAAAAATAGTTATTTTAGCTGAATATTTTAAAAAAAGGCAATATGTTATATAAGAGCGCATTCTGGGAATTTTATTGACTTAAAATAAAAACTGGTTAAACATATTTAGGTCATGCGAGATTCCTGGGATTCTTGTCCCTGGAAGATGGACAGGCTACCCCGAAACGTGGGTAAGGGATTACTACTACAATTTTGTAATAAATCAGAAGAGCGCAATTCCCATATTTAGGTCTTTTCATCTTTTACAGCTGTAAAATTACTACACATCTGAGTTGTAAGCAAAAACTAATTCGATATCAAGCCTGGGCATGCGCCTAATACCACAGCTGTGTACAGGCCCACTCTGTGTTTGCATCCAGATATGCCGGTTAGGAGGAACACATTAAACAAAGAACCCGATGTACATTGTACAGAGTAAAAAAAAAAAAAAGTAACAGAGAGAGCGCATGTTTTCAAAGTCTGTATGTGTTCTACTGCTCACTGAACTGTACTAAACTGTACAAAAGTTACGAACATTTCGTCTTCTTTGTTACGGTACAGTATGGTTTCTTAATTGGTGTTACTAAGGGAACCTCGAAAAGTTGTGCATTCAGTTAACTGTACATAACGTGAAAGAACTTCAACACTGAAATTTCTGTTTTCGAAATATGTTCATATTCTCCGAAAAACATGGCTTCTTGGGATTCCTAGAAATGCCTATTCGAGAAATTGATTAACGAATCATAACTTACGTTTATACACTGAAAAAATCTTCAAAATATAAAAATAATGGGGATTGTGAATGCGTTTATTATCAAATGTGACAACAAATTTCATCAACTACATCAATGAGGAAAATCATGATGATGATGATGATGATAATAATAATAATAACCTAATAACCCCTAATCATGACATTCTATCATGTTCCCGGCATTATACACTGATTTCAATATTCCCTGATGCACCTCGAGCAGATATTGGTTCAAATCTCGTACAGCGACCACAGCCGGAGACAATCCCAAATAATAACTTCCATATTATCAACAGGAGTCGGAGGTTGTCCTGGAAAACAACTATAAACTCTGCTGGGATCATACCGTATTAATGGACATGTCGGTTCATTACATTCGGCCAAACAAAACGCTGGTTCGTGTAACAAACAAATCCGAATTCACTGACACGGCAATCCCACTGACCCACATTCGACAAGTCACCAGTATTGAAACGCTAAGCCAATATCAAAAGCTGGCGTTTAAAATCAAGAAGAAGTGGCAACCGTACAACACTGTCATTACTGCACTGGCCTTGTCTGCTACCAACGCCTCACTAACTGCTATTTACAATCACATCAACTGTCCCACATCCGGAAAGTGGTCATACTACACACCTGTTCAACCGTGATAAACTTCCTCAATTATGAAGTCCACCTACCTGGTGAAGAGGCTAATAACCCTTAATAATATAATTTTACCATTTTCCCGGCTTTACAATTTATTCCAAAATCATCTAATCACCCAACATAAAATGTGGTCCAATGACCCGTATTCTGAGTGCTCAACAATGCGAATAGCCTGAGACCATTTCGAATAATAACAATAATTACTTTTTTTTCGCCTTTATGCAGCATATTTATAATTACACTCCTGAAACAAACTATGTTTTGGGATAGCATATACAGTGCTGCAGCTGTTCTGTAATGCAGTACTTTCTACAATACAAATAGCACCACGTAACATCTCTTATTGTTTCCCTTTTCCAAGCCATTCGTTATTTTACCACCGCGTTTTTGGTTATATTTTGGGCTTGGTGGCTTTGAGTTGCCTCGTTGCAGTAACCTTCCTCAGCTCTAGGCGTAATCTGTTTCCCGTTACTCTCAGTTTTTAAGTTCTTAGTGTCCAAGAACAAATGCTGCTCATAATAATGACGTCATGCAACTGAGTCCTCCTAGAGAAATCAGTAATCAGCCTATTCATTTTAGTACTAAAATAAATAAACAATTAACCAGGCAATCGACTAAACATTATCCGTGTAACTTCTGTGTCATTCAGAGACCTGAGTTCCTCGTGATAACATTAGCTAGTCATTTTAAGTTGCATGGTACCGGCGGCAAGAATCAAGTCTGATTCCACCTGCAGGCATTTTGTGTGTCTAAATGTTGATTAATACCACGACAGGAATGAGGTTTTAGTTCTCAAAAGTATGTTGATCCAGATAGTAGCAAAACTGTCGCGGCGCTTTGTTCCAGAGAGTGATTGTGCATGCTAATTCACGCTAGATTAACGAAGGGAAAGATTCCTTGGAAACGCTCTTAAACCGACGGTCTGCCGTCATTTCACTTAAATTATCTTGAAAATCGTCCGTGATTTTAGCCTCGGTGACAGCACCCATAATATATATGGTAAAAAGATCCACTTTTTACCAAAATTGCTATATTATGTCCAAAATGTATAGTGTGATAGGTCCTATGTATGTTGCACAACGTTAAATTCGGGGCCAGCAGGAAGTTCATTCTTATCAAACTCGCCGACAAAAAACGACCATTTTAGAAAATGATTCCAGATTTCCGGGTTTAACTTGTCCTAGTCACAGAAACAGTTCCGTATGGAAGGCACACACATTATCTTCCAATGGAAATAGGTTATTCTAATTCTGAAATTACTTAATCCGTGCCTTTTAATCAATTTATCCTCTTTTCACAAAAATCTGTCACAAATCCATCCAACACAACCACATTTATTTTTACTTCAACATGTCTACATGTTTCGGCCTTCACATGCCATCACTATTACGAAGCTTTCAAAATAAGACTAAATATAGCGTAATTTCAATTCGCACTATGAGATCCCACATGTGCTACAACCGTTACTAGGACGTAAAATTACATAAAAATAACATATTTGGTTGTGTTTGACGTATTTATGACGGATTGTTTTGAATGTCTTGAAAACACACCGGGATATCCTCTATAAAATCATCTGCTTTAACCGAACCAACCAAATGCACATACAACATAAAGACAGTCAACCTTCTATCACTCCAGCAGTGCCGAAACATTTCGGAGTGATAATAGACTATGTATGTTGTATGTGCATTTAGTTGGTTTAGTTTCAGTTTAATTATTTAAATCTGAACAAAAACTGTGAGATATGCGAACCGGCAAGGCCAGCAATCTTAAATAAAACCGTATAAACTAAAAACCGTCGAATTGCTCCCCAAAACAGAATGGGTGTATCTAGAGAAGTCATTTCTGCATAACGTTGATGTAACAATCTAGAAATAAACGGTCGATTACTCTGACTGTTTCGATAAGAGTTTCGAATAACATGTGGTTCATATTCCTTGACAAAAGAGCTTACTTATGTACAGCACAATGGTTAAAATAAATTGGTTTCTCTTTCCTTCACAGAACCAGGTCCGTAAGCTTACCTCTCGTCGCTCCTGTGCAACCTGTGTATGCACCACCACACCACGGTCATTTGATTCTTTCTCACTGAAAAAAAAAAGTAAATTTCGTTATTCTTCAAATATGGCTCTTCCAATTGCATTTCTCCTTAGGGATCAAACAATAAAGTATGTTCCGAAATTCTACGTCGACTGATGATCGCAAAAACATCAGCTATTGAGCTTCATTAAAACCTTTCAATCAGTTTTTTTTATATATATTTCAGTCTTCCGTATCATATCATCCGTCAAATACCCGAACTCCCCATCAGTGCTACTTTCCCCATACCTGCCATCGTTCTGAGTGTCTACTGCGGATTACATGACATCTCCATGTTAGTTCGGACGGTCAGAGATGATATTTTAAAATCTCATGGCAATGATTATAAAGTAAAGTATCTTCTGTAAGAGAAGCCTGCTGCCTAGCAGCTAGTCGACAGGTACTTCACAATAAGGTGTCAGGTTCTAGAAGAAGATGATCTTCGGATTAGTGACATTCATCAGACATTTGTTTAGAATGACACTTTTAGCGGTATTGTAAAAGCAAACTTTCACCTGCAGTGTCATGCACACCACATTCTCTGTGTGAGCGTAAGACCATCCATCTTTATTGCCTTCCCCTGATAACCTCTAAACAAGTTGGCACTCATTCGTGAAACTGTTTATGGATGTTCTGTGCGTCCGTCACTCCATAGCTGTGTTTTTCGTTTAATATTTTCAGAAAGTTAAGAAAGGAGAAGTATTATAAAAGTCGAAGCAGAAGTACTTAAGAACCATCTCAGGAACGACAGGAAAAAAGATCTTCCATCTTATTCAGAAAGTTTTAAGTTTATGACAAAAATGAAAATGATTATTATGATTATTATCATGATGAGGCAATTAAAAGTTTAAAGAAGTGTAAGGGATGTACAGTAAAGTTACCAATACTGTTACACGATAATAAATTCGCCATGAAATCAAGTACATATTGCAGTTAGTTTGCAGGGCTCTCCATGATGATTTCTACTACGGGGATATCTAGCGACAGCTACTCGAATATGCCGTGAAAGACACACAACTATGTAATCGTCTAGTAAGCTTAGACTAAACACATTACAAGAATGGGTATTATGACCACATTATCAGACTTAGACAAAATTAACAAGATAGGCAATGTACGTATAAACGTTGCATTAAGGCGCCTGCGCGAAACCATTTTTGGAGCGGAAAAGCAATATGTACTGCACATTCTAAGCGTGTGTCTGTCTGTAACCTTAATTATCCAGCATGCAATACGCATGTGCTATCTTATATTGTCATCTCGACACAGGTTTTGGCCTCCTCGACACAGGTTTTTCTTGGTTTCCCTGTGTCTATAAGGAAATGCTGAGATGGTTCCCAATATTCCAAGTTGTTGCCACTACATGCTTCTCATGTAGCCCTCTCGACTTAAATTCAGTAGTAACCGATTTCATGTTTTGTATACATGTAAAATAACCACTGCTACCGGGTAACAACCCAATTGCAGCAAATAAATAAATATAAATATGTGGCCTGTCTGCATCTACCATATTTTTAAACATTACGTCATAAATGGCATGATTTTAAGAAAAAAATTGTTGAACACAAAATGTGTTTTGCCTTACTCTACATCTTTCTCACGAACATGTCTCATTCTAAGAAGAATTCAGTGAGATGTTATTATACAAGTGCATGTGTCTTCATGTACGTACTGGTTATCCATGACAGATTTTAACGAAAAATTCATTTTTTTCGACATGCTTTCGAAAAATACCCAAATATAAAATTTCATAAAAATCCGTCCAGCGTAAGTCAAGTTGTTCAATGCGGACGGACAGACGGGCACACGGATAGACGGGATGGACTTTTATGTTGTTCATACCGGGCATATTCTTATAATTAATGCGTTAACCAACAAATGCACTTAATAAAATATCATGTGTGACAAGTATTAATCTCCTACCTGTTTCGGCACTGGCTTGTCATCCTCAGGTTGTCTTTCAGATCAAAGAAATACAAGACCAACACGCTAATCTGGGTATGCATTGCACTCATTGGAATGATCAAAATATTAAAATTTTAAAATATATAAAATTATTACTTCTTACAACAAAACCAACTAGATGCACTAATTTCTCAAATTTATTTTTGAAATAAAACTCTACATGTTTCGGACAGTTCCTCTGTACATCATCAGGAGTTTTGACTGTGCACACAGCAATGGTATATGTCACACAGTTTTGCTCGCAAGTGTTAAATTGCATCACACTGTCGAACGAATTCCAAGAACAGGCGCACTTATATATACATTACCACGTAAACAACCTAATAATGAAGGACTCTGCGAGAGGTAGGAAGGGGAAAATCCTTTCAGACACTTGTGGGACAGTTCTGCTGAACCTCCCATGCGGTGTGGACAACTTCGGGGAAGTTTGGTCTGCACTGTGGCAATAAAAAATTCAAAACGCAAAATGAAGACTGCGTACGTGTGCGTTAATTTGTATGTATAGTTGTACCTGTGTATTTTCATATACATCATTAGCAGTAAATTGTACTGCTAATAATAATAATAATAATACAAAACACTTATGCAAGAAACGGAATTTGCCGCCTAGGGTAGAATATCGTTGTATTTAGCACATTGTTGCAAGATAAATTAGGAACGTGTGTGTATCTCTCATCTCCTATCTCGGCTTTTCCAAGGAAATGGTTAAACGGTGTTTCCCCATTTCAAATGTCCTCGCAGACATGTTGCCCTCGAGCTACCGGTTGACGGGGGCCTGGTAGTATGATGCACACTCAATTCCCACATGTTATGCTGTCTCTAATATTTACATACAACGCAGATCACAGATCATGCTCCCACATTCTGGAGACTAACGGGAGTTAAAATAAACGGAAATCGATAACAATTGGCTTATTCCCAAACACGCATTCAAATTTACCATATCTTATGTATTACAGTTGAGGCTATTCTAACAGCTTGTAATAAACATTACAGAAGACGTGCTCCGACGACGTTAGAGTGCACAGCAGTGTTCTACACTACAGTTAAGTTCCCAAGGCAATTTTATATTATGCAAATGCGTACAAGGCGAAAACCTGAATAATAAGTTCTCATACCAAAGCTCCTTCATAATCCTCCACATTTTCCCCTCTTATTTATTTATTTTTTCTTTTTATTCTTATTCCACTTTTCCTTTATCAGACTAAGTTCAGTCCAGGGTCACAAGAGAGTATTCTCACTGTCCGTGTACGGACGCAAGAACCAGGCATGGAAAGTTAAAGTACATAGCATAAAACATGTGGCAAGATGGACGCGTCGTCGGAGACGGTCCACATGAGTTACGTTAAGTACATCGCAGGCACAAACGTGCATGAACAAAATAAAAAACTCAAGTGACTGAGTGACCAATAAACTAACCGTCAGCTCGAGATCCACCTCCAATGCGACAAATACTGGAGCTGAATAAATATTAGATAAGCATGCTTGCTACTGGGAACAAATTTCGTCGTTGCGAAAAACACGTAGGGAGAAGCTGAGTAATTTGCACAACTCTCCGAGTATTGCTAGGATAGTCAAAACAAGGTAATCGAGATGGGACAAACATGCAGCATGGATATGAATATAAAGGTAGGCCATGTTTTTAATAGCTTCTGACCACAGAAAGTGACAAACGAAACTACGCAAACCGACACACAGTAAGGACATACAATACAGCAACACGAAACCGCGTTTTGTAAAATGAAAATAATACCAATTAAAAAACTACAATAATATATACAGATAGTCTAGCCATTAAAATGTAGTACTGAGAAGCGACGCAACACACTAGACCCCTCAGCAGTTACAGACCTTCGTTTTTTATATAAAATATTGGTTAAATAAAAACCTTGTAAGTAGCCAAGTTGGCACATCGACGATAAATAAGATTACGAATAAATGAAATGGAATTTTAGACCAAGGAAATGGTCGTGGTCAATTTGAGGTACTCCCTACTCTCCCGATATTTGGTTAGAGGATTTGAGACAAACGTCTAGATATATCTGTCAAAACCCCGTACATGGACTTAAATTTTAACCAAAAACCTCTAGGAATACAAATTAATGCTAACCATTCGAAAACAAAACGTTTAGTAATCTCAAAAGTAAATAATTTGAAAGGAAGGATTGCTTTACCTTGTAGGTTTTCACGGACCGCATATAAGGTGTCGTGGTAACGGGTTTTAGTTGCGTCGTAACCTACTGGCAAGGTTTCGGGGTACACATAAATTACAGTCTTCCGGTTGAAGATATCCCCGACCTTAACTTCTACTGTAAGGCCCACACATAAAAACGCCGCCTCTTCCCGCCTCACTCGCCTTGAAAATGGTAACAGCAATGCACGTCGAAGCTTCGGGACAGTCTCAACACATGATGTAACTAAACTCACAAACGCGATATTTCTTGCACCTGTTTATAATTACTGCTCACAAATATACAACATTTCTACATTACGTAAATTATTTTATACAGTCTAGAGTGCCGTCCTCTCTCCTGCACATGATAAGCTCGCTCTGACTTAGCAAGGACGATAGAAAAGATTGGTGAATAGATTGTTTAGAAACCAGCTCCACTTACTTGAAAGCGTATAAGAAACTGGAAGTAAAATGGAGAGGAAAGAACAGAAGAATGTAGTAATGCAGTGTAAGATGTAAAAAAGGTGCGTTCTAATAACATTGGTTCTATTTAAAATGTCGAAGATGCAGATTGTGTTGTTATAAAGAAAAGTTCACTTTCTTAGTTAGCTAAGTAAATGTACTCAATCGACTTAAATAAAAGGTATTCTGTTGCTGTGTGTTTCTTCGAAGAAAAAAAAAAGGTAGGTGTAGCAGTAGGTGCCTCCTACAGTGTTCAGCTTGCTCTAGTAGAGAGCCACCAGTACAGAAGTAGGTATCGCAGAAAATGTTCGGTGTGATACAACAAAATTTTAAAAGTCGAAGGTAATCTGAAAAGCATAAAAAGTTTCTGATTAAAATCATCGAATGTTATAAAGCGAGTTTCACTGATAACTTTCAAATAATTAACGTTTTTTCATTCTCAAAATAAGTCGAAAATTACAATCTATCTGATCGAAAATGTGGAAACGTGGCAGCACTGGCCATTAGAGGAACAACACCCCAAATCTGAATGGTTCGCCTTTCGCAAGTCAAGTGAATCTATACGCCACCTAAACATTCTGCCAATTCCCCGAAAAGTTATTACTTGAAAAAGTGTACTTAAATACTAGAGGGAAGTTTTTTTGTGTTCTCTTTTGCTCAAAGAAATTGCTTATATTAATAAACTTATGTTGTAATGAACTATATCTATCTTGTTTAATCATCTCCCATGTAACACTCTACCTTCCGACGGAAGGCAGTCTGTGTAGATGAAAAATCAACGTTAAAGAGACCAGACGTCCGCCAAAATATATAAGACAGAAATCCTGTGCATTGATTATTATTCGAACCGAGGATTCCAGAAATATAATTCAGATGCGTTACCGATATTTTTCTTACTCGTCAAGGAATCCAGTTGATGGAACACCCGTGAATAACCAAAAAGTCGTATTCATCGGCTTGTGCTTTGTAACGGGAACTCGGGTGTGTAGCACGCAGAGTGGGTCACGTTGAGAAAATCTGCAAGGTCTGAGAGCTTAAAATGCTTTTAGGCGCGTTCGCAAAATTGCGAAAAATGACTATTAGCTTCAACATGTCTGTTCGCCTGTCCCCACGTGTATACACACACATACAAACACACACACACACACACACACACACACACATATATATATATATATATATATATATATTATGAATAAAGAGAGACCAACTTGATGTCACTTGCTTTATTATTTCATTACTTAATGCTCAACATGTTTCGGATCTTAAAATACATCCATTCTCAGGAGCTTGCGACTTATTTGTTGAGTTATTTCATTGGTTGTATTACTCTGTAAGGATAGAGATTTTTGCATTAGCCTACGCTAATGCAAAATCCTCTATCCTTACAGAGTAATACAACCCATGAAATAACTCAACAAAAAAGGTGCAAGCTCCTGAGGGTGGATGTACTAATATCCGAAACATGTTGAGCATTAAGTAATGAAATAATAAAGCAAGTGACATCAAGTTGGTCTCTCTTTATTCAACTATCAAGATGATGTAAGTTCCAATAAACATAAGATATATATATACATATACGTATAAGTACACACATCAACATTAAATTCTTAAGGAATGTGACGTCATATACCTTAGCAGAGAGACACCAAATTTATCGCGACCTACTGCCTTGACAGATGAAGACAACGGGTTTTTCTTCAACTTTTTTACCCACTTACCAGACTGAGTTTCATCACATAAGAGAAACCGATATTCTTGATACACACTACAATAACAACTTCAGTCTCGTAACATTTTTCGTAACAGCTTTTTCCCAAGATAAGTTTTAAAACGTAATGTCGCGAATGGGAGACCTAAACTACACAGAAGCATCACCCTGTATGAAGATAAAAAGAAGTCGCATCCCTGGGTAAGTGCGATCTTCTGAAGCGATCAATAAATTGATATTTGAGGTAGGAAAATTCTTAACAGGGGAGGCGCAGAATTTATCACCCAGATGCCGTAACTTTTTTCACATTTTCTATTCTTAGTCCTTTGAACTTCTTTGCATATAATATTATAGTACAAGAGTCAGTAACTTTAGTGGTGCACTTTTCCGTTTCCTACACGAAACAGAAGCTGTACAATACTTATCACGCCTAGCATATACTTTATTAATCAGATCCCACATTGTTGCCCGTGTTATCATCAATGGACGGTACTCAAACTCAAGCCCTTATCAAAATTATTTTGTATCTTCCGTTTAAAAATCCAGTCACTGTCTCGTCTTACTTAGACTGAATAAACCAAACACTTGTAGGATATAAGTTGTATATACTCGTATCAGCAAAACGCAAAACTAAATTCCAAATGACCGTGTACAAAATCTCCGCACAATCAGAAGCAACTGTTATTTCTATTAGCAGTACCCGACATCTGAAACTTATAAGCAACAAAAGATGACCATGACGGAGTGTGACGGGTGTGCGCCGGGCAATTTTAACAGTGTTCCCAAAGTAATTGTTGCTACAGTATTCAAGACAGAAATATGAGGATGGAGGCCGCAGATTCCCACAGTCATTAAATTTTCTAACTCTAAACAGCGTCACATCTCATAGTTCAGTAATATTTCCATCATCGGACTGAGAAATTCCAATCTCGAAGATCAGCATCTGCCCAACGCCGCGAAATCTTCCGTTGCTGGACATGATATTGAAAAGGTTGTAGGATTTAATCTTAGTGCGTTCTGTTTCCATAAATTTGGGCAACATCTGCGTCTAACGTCAAAAGTCTGTTCATAGCAGACGCACTGCGTAGTGTAACACCTGGCAGTGTGCCAAACCTTGTAAACCTAGACTGTTGTGTCTCACCTCCTTCGTATTTGGCACACGGCCTCACAACTGCCATCTAAAGGAAAGAAGGAACAATGTACAATAGACACGTAGAAACCAGTTGTGACAGATAACACGAATTTTGGAGACCGAGAGTAGTGTAAACTCGCACGTCTTTCTGTTCCTTCATCAGGTCGTGCTTGACCCACTTCAAACAACTGACAGCTAGTTGGCAAATGTCCATGGAGTTACGATCCAACCACATAAAATTATCTTGCGGTCCCTTGATGCGGGAGGAGATTATCACCGAATTCACAATCATAAACGCTAATATAAAGTCCGTTTACACTTCAACAGCGACATTCGACAATTCCCATGCCTAGACAGAATATCCACATATCAGCTTTTCATCTTTCCACTTCTATATAGTATAATCCTCTAGAGACACCACAAAATCACAATTTAACTCAAAATGCACGTCATTAAGTTCAAAGATAACTTCATGGAATAACAGATTATACACAATCACCCCCCGTACCTTGTTTTTCCCGACGTGCTCAGTCTGGTAGGAGAACTTCTTTCGGGAGACGGGTGTGGTTCATCGAACCACATATAGTTTTACTTATTTTCTTTCTACTTATTGATTTACTTATTGATTTATTCTTGATATAAAAGGCGTGCTGTTATCCAGTTAAATAGCTAAATCATTTTGTAGTAAGATAACACAGTCACTTCACTTGCACTCCTTCATTCACATCGCTTTAGTACGCGACTGCTAGCGTTCACCCACCTCCGTTATCTGTTGCTAACCGTTTTCTCGTTTAAATCTCTCTCTGTACACAAACCCTCCTACCTAGCACCAGCGGTTCTTGAACAGACGTTAACAGTTTAAAATTATAACGAATGGCTATTAACCGCTCGTAACTGATGCCAGCAAACCTAATAAACCAAAAATGTTCGGGTACAAGTTGCTGCTATCTACAGACAACATTAAATTACCATAAGCTAACGTTGCAATACCGACAAAACTGTATGCACCTTTCTATTATTTCGAAACGACAGACTGTTTGCGGCAATCACGAAAGCTTGGTGTACTAAAAGAATAACTTGCTACATACACTAAGGCACCAAACAGAGAGACTCTCAGTTCTAAAGATTAAAAGCAATAAAATATCACGATCACATATTTAAAATTAAATGAAGAGTTACATAAAATTAGCCGGAAAAAAAACATTCACGGAAAATGAAACATATAGTTATAAATTTTGACGTTTTGCTGACCGTGCGTCTCAGTATATTTATCTCAGCATTTAACCAACTTGATGCACAAAATTTGTTTCACAATAAGTTTTATTTCATGCCTCTACATGTTTCGAGTACATGTGTTCGAAACATGTAGAGACATGAAATAAAACTTATTGTGAAACAAATTTTGTGCATCAAGTTAGTTAAATACTGAGATAAATATAGCCATAAGTTGCCGTATTTTGTTGTGCAGGTGAAATGTGGCTGCTGACTGACGAACTGTGGGGATGGGAATGACGACTGAATTCAATTACTTAAAAAGTAATGTTCAGGCGAAAAGAGAAAGTTAAAGTCAGGAAAGGAATGCTGTAGGGATAAATGGATGACTATAAATTTGAAGATCTGCGTATTTCGTTGCTGACAAGAAACGTAAGAAAGAACGAACTGAGACGATATGAAAATTGAAGGAGGAAATATAAATATAAATATAAATAAATGTGCTGCAATGGGAAACTATGCAACATTGAAGATGAAGATAAATAAGATAGAAAAGAAAACAGCAAAAATCTGTATTCACATGGGTCTCCAATCCGCGGCCGGCGAACACTTTTGTAAATTACACACACACACACACACACACACACACACACATATATATAATACACAACCATTCAGGGACGTTAGGTATACCGTTTATTGTTATTTTTCAATGAATGGCCTGCGAACCAGCCCACAACGGATGTGGCCGTTTGCCATAAGAAGTTTTGAGTCGCATGTCAGAGAAGAAAAATTCACACGTTTTACTTCCTTTACAGGCAGAGAATAGTAATGTGTGTGTGTGTTTGTGTGCGTGTGCGTGTGTGTGTGTGTTTGTATGCGTGTGTGTGTGTGTGTGTTTGTGTGCGTGTGTGTGTTTGTGTGTGTGTGTGTGTGTGTGAGATTGTGTGTGTGTGTGGTGTGTGTGTGTGTGTGAGGGTGTGTGTGTGGGTGTGTGTGTGTATGTTTGTTTGTGCGTTTGTGTGTGTGTATTTTATTTGAGGACGTTAGAAATTTCTAAAATAATGCCATTTCGATGTAAATGAAAGAAACACGAATGTGTAGTACTGGTGGAATGATGCCGAGTTAAAAAAAAAACAGATACTTTGAAGGGAAACCTATATTAGTGGCACTGTGTCCAAAACAAATCCTACACGTAATGGCGTGGGACTGAGGACAGGCCTCCGCGATCAGACGCTGACTACTAGCCGCCTGAGGCATGGTATGGCCTCGCTTACGGAAGATCGATGTTTGGAAGTTGAGGTTGTAGGAATCGTTGCCTGTGGGAAATTAAAGTAGGCTGGCCGACGAAGGAACAAATCAAAGACAGGTAACACGAAAAAAAGGACATATAACCTGCTGTAAATGTATTAATAATGTGATAATCCGTGTTTTAGAGTACATTTTTCTGTAACTAAGCAAAGACAAATTTGGTACCTGCGACTTTACTCTCATATTATCGGTCGTTAGTGAGGGAAGTTAAATGAATCTCACTGAAGTCTTTCACTTGCGATACGTATTCTGTGTCTGACGGGTTTGTTTCTCACATTCCATATATTCTGGCCCACATTCTATGTGATTTGTAGTCCAGCTAGAGAAAAATACAACTCGCAATATACCACGACCACTTCTACATATTTACTGACTTTCAAAACCAGCTATAATTACTCACTTTCCGTGACACCGTAAAAAGATGGACATGGTCGACGGAAAACCCCTTAAACAAACTAGGAAAGGCAAATATTTGTGTAGCACTACAACCAGTAACAATATCTCTACTAACAGAATATCCTTTAAGATCTGAAACCCTTACAACGAAGTAACAACTAGCAACTCAAATAGTCGTTAAATAACACTTTTACTATGCATAAAAATTAATAGCATATGTAAATAAAAGTGCTGAAGAGTCGTCTCCTTTTGTGTTAAACTCACTGTGTTCAAATGCCTTCTGTACCTGAAAACAATCATAATAAAATTTATTCTCTCTTCACAGACATAACAAATATTGGCCCATTCAGCTACCTGCAACACAGCAACGTATCCCATCTGCACCTGCACAACACGCAGTGAAATATACACACCATCTGCACCTACAAAGGCTGAGACGTAATAAAAACACTTCTTCATTCCACGAAAGGAATAAAGTCTGCCTTGTCACCCGATTTGTCTACCTTGATCTCCGGAGTCTCGGTGCATTCAGAGTGACGCTAGTTTCCATACCGAACATCGGAATTAGCTGCACGATTTATGCTTTTCTTATTGTCACAATAATTTTCATTCCAGCTGTTAAGGCTGTTCAAATACAAGTCAATATTTACTTCTAGGTTCATTTTTCCAGCACTTTTCTCATACAATGGTTATCTTTCAACTGCCCGTTTCATCTTATGTTTATTGGACCGTGCATCATCTTGATAGTTGAATAAAGAGAGAGACCAACTTGATGTCACTTGCTTTTTTTATTTCATTATTTAATGCTCAACATGCTTCGGATGTTATTACATCCATCCTCAGGAGCTTGCGACTTATTTGTTGAGTTATTTCATGGGTTGTATTGTTCTGGTTCGATGTGTGTTGGTGTTACGTTGTGGTTTGGCTGGGGTGGTGTGGTGTCCGTATGTAGGCTGAAGCAGTGCTTCAGCCTGCTGTTCTAACATCCGAAACATATTGAGCATTAAATAATGAAATAAAAAAGCAAGTGACATCAAGTTTGTCTCTCTCTTTATTCAGTGCCCACTTCATGTTTATCACTGTATTTATTCAGCATTCACACTTTCGTCCGCCCTGTCTCGAATCCCTCAGGAACCGTCCGCAGACGCTACGATAATGCAGAAAGATTCAGATGTCACTGAATATTACCCCCTACAAACATACATAATTTACTGGCTGTTCTAAATATCGTTCCGAAACTGCTGGCCACCGAAAATGAAGGCACCGTGGTCCTCTGAAACTTGAGTATCTATTTGCCAGTCGACATGGCGCCAACACAAAAGATCTGACAAACCAGGTATAATTCTGTGTGAACCCCAAATCTTGTAAAACACAGAAGCTAACAAATCAATAGTTCGGTACGTTGTTAACGTAACCCCTGAAGGTGACACCTGCGAGAACTGAAATATATTGGGTCAAAGTGTGTACATTACATAAAAGACTGTTACAGGCTTTCCTTGTACGGTGGAATGATTAGTTTTGATGTTACTCCAAAACAATACGAGAAATATAAAGGGTAAACTAAATATTGCAAAAGCTCATTATTTTTCAAATTTTGATACAATTTTGTTTATTAAAATTTACGTATTTATAAGATCAGTGTTAAAGTGGACGATCTGTGTCTATTGCCACAAAATTTTGTGTGTGGAGGGATACATAATTTGCACTTTTTAATGAAAATGTATTCTCATATTATCTTGTATAAACCCTTGTATTGTATTTCCCTTATGAAGAATGGAGCCGAAACATCTCACAGGAAGCATAATCTATAATAATAATAATAATAATAATATATTACCTAACAAGTATCCTGTTTTGGAATTTAATACATGGTGAAATAAAATACACGGAAGATGCAAAATATTAAGATACCTCCAATATATATTTGTTTACCGCATATTTTACTACACTATCGTTCACTCTGTACTGTTCTGCTTTGTTCCCAATGTGTGACACAGCTCGGTTTCATAACAGTGTGGAGTGGTTATAATAAACTGATTCCAATTTTAACAGAAACGCCGTTTTCAGGTTACAAATTTCCTCATCGAGATCTGTAAGAGGTTATCATAGCATTAACTTCAATTTTAGTAAAACTTAATTACAAAGTTTACACAAAAAGCACAACTCTTTATTTTTACTTCATTAGTCAACCTTCCTAGCTTCAAATGGAATAATTTACTGCACTTCCTCCACGTGTCGTGTTAATCAATATTAATTTAAAAAAAAAATTACGAGACAGGATCAGCCTCATTCTTAAGCTGCGATTATGATCAACCTACACAGTTGGCCCGCTCACGTGAAGCTATTCTCAGCGTCGTGACTCCAAATTAGAACACTTCGTAGAAATAGGTATAAAATTCGTGAAATAACATTCACTGAAATAGTATGAAGAGGTGACAAGCAAATATGAAATGACCTTATAACAGTAATGTAGAAATTTATTACCTTCGTTGTGCGTATTTTGAAGTTACGATGCGGGGATAATTTTGTGACACAGCAAGAATCATGCCTTTGTACATAAATAAAAATTTTGAGTCATTCTACATAACTTCATGGGCAGAGGCGCGGCTTCTATTATTACGGTACGTCGTTTTATATAGTTACCTAAAAAATGCACAAAACCTGAAATCAATGTAAACAACAGAGTCGTTTGCCAGGAAATTGCAGCCGATTATAAATTTTATATCGACACTTGGGCATCACTGGGCCGTACGCAGTAGAAATAGCATTAAACCATCGAAGTGATGCCAGTAAACAAAACACAAAAAATGACAGAACCGAATAACAAATTGCGTAAGTTTCAACGATCCAGCAATAAATTTAACGTGTTACGCATAACCAGACGTGGAATTACAATGTTAGATGAATTATACGAAGCTCAACACAGGTCACCAAAATTCCAACCTTCTCACATATTACATGCCAGACGTCATTACAATACAAATATTTCCACATGCATGTCATTTATGTGGAAATGAATACACAAAGAAAAAGCAAGCACATGTCACTCCTTTCATCTTGTATTGCTGTGTGTTTAGCAAAATTTATTGGAGGAAATTGAATTTGACATGTAAGGAGGTTCCCTGGCAATGTACATTACCACGAGTTGAGACAATGTCTACAGGGCTTTCGGCAAGAAACAATGTAAAGATGAGACTGTCCTCTTTTTTAACCCTTATCCCGCTAACGTGGAGAATATGGTGAGCTCCTAATAATGCCAGAAAATGGCAGATGGGATTTAATTCGGCGTTTAAAGAGTTAAGAACCACGCACTAGAAACTTAAAGGCAGCGAAGGGAAATATCCAATCATGCTTAATCATAGACGAGGACACCACTTTGTAGCCAGCACAACCCAGACCATTAGAACGCGGTACCCATTTCAGAGGGGGTCAAAACAGTACCAGTAATGTCTAAACGTTATGCACCAAATAAACCAAACCCCGGCCACTTCCCGGAGTAGAACCCCGCCTCCCGGGTAGATTCCCATATCCAAATCAGTAGACTGACTTAGGTAAGACGAAGAGCTAACAGCTTGCCAGCTTTGTTCATTATAACGCCAAACGTTAATGGCAATTTTATATCTCCTTGTGGCAACTGAGTGTAAGCCTTCAGGCAAACGAAGATCACCTTGCAATTTATAAATATCCTAAATTATAAGATAGGAATATGAATATTAATATTTCCTAAAACATAAGCGACATTATACATGTTTAAAAAACAAAATAAATCATGATTCCAAATTTAATCGAAAAATACATTCTTCTTCGAGACGAAACTTGCAGACAAAAACCGCAGAGGACTAGCTAAATATCTTTGATTTTCTTCGCTTAACGAGCCGTAAGACATGTGAAGATACTAACCTAGTGCTCTCAGTATCTAACTGACAAACTGTGGTGTCACGTAGTACAATAGGGTCGTATTCAAAATTCCTAGGTTCTTGTCTTGACTCGGAAACCACCTAACCAGTATGATTGTATTCGTGATTTTCTCGATACCTTCAAGCAAATTCGGAGGAATATCTGAAGTCAAAACACAATTCCTTCCTTCCATACCCTCTTCGATGAATTATTCACCAATCAATCTATCATTTCAGTCTACACAGTGCACGCAACAACAACGTCATATAAGACCATCGATAATAAAGAAAGAAATGCTAGTATTTAAGTGTCTATGCACTAACATCAACAAACAAAAACGAGATTCATAGTGACACCAGAAGACGTATAATTCCAGTAATTACCTCATACTTCGCTTCTATTTCGGAGCCATTGCCACTGGGTACGCTTCAAGACTCCGAACACCAATGTGTACAAAGAGGTTGACAAGGTTTTCATTCTTTTCTTGGAACGAAGGAATATTTTTCATTCCGTCATAACCTCTGTGGCTGCAGAAGACACATATCCTTAAATCTTACTACGTTTTGTGTAGACGAAGATGAAATGCTTTCGCTACGTTTCCTGAAGGTAAACGGGCAAATTATTAGTATATTTTGAAGACACAGAATCAAGGCTCTTATCGCGTTTCTTTTCACAACCACAAAGAAGCAGGCGCTTCGGTTATTTCGTACCCTTAAAATTTCTAGTTAATTCTTAAGCACATTATTTTGTAAATTTTGTTTCAAATAACGATGCTGCAAGAAACTTAGTTCAGGGTTTCCTAATTTTAAATGGCCATGGATCACTCTCGACTCAAAAATTTTGCGGAACCCTTAAAACTGCTTACATAGGAAGCCAAAACTTACACCACAAATAAGTAAAAAATAATAATAATAATAAATAGACGCTGCACAATGGGATGAGATCCAAAGAGTATCACATTTAATGGGTATCGAAAATTAAGCTTGTAAGCTACTACCTTTTTTAAAAGGCGACAAGACATGGTGTTCCACTAATACGTTAATACGTCTCATATTCACTGCAAATCCCAAGCGATTTTCTTGCACAACACTTGCATTCACTTCGCGGGATCGCGGAATATATTTTGCAAAACACTGTCTTACGTTACAGAGCGTCCAATAACAACATCGTTACAGGATAACTAATTGGACGCACGCTGCAATACTTGGGCGGGGTTGCATTTGACATGGATACTGCCATGTTTACGAACAGGCTGAGGAAAAAACGCGCTTAGGGTACCGCATACACGGATATTGTTTTGAAACAGGTATCTGGAACTCAAAGCATGAGTGATGGTCCTTTGGTTTCAATCATGTCAGCGACAGTATTTTTTAATTTTCAAACATAAATCTTCTGTACAATAAAGCTCGTGTGTTGCTCATAAATCAGGCTGACATGCACGTGTGAGTACCAAAATGTAACCAAAACTCTGAAGCCTGGAACTCATCTAAATTATATATAAAAATTTGGTTCTAACCTCACAGAAGACAATGCATCTGTGATAATGACCAACCAGTTAATGTGACTTAGAGCTGTCTATCTTTTGTTGTGAGAATCGTTAGAAATATGTAACTACTCAGTGTTACAAAGGCAGACGTTAGTCAATGTGCTTATAGGGTTAATGATTTATTCTCAGACTGCCTATAAATACTAGTCACAAGTGGTAATAGAAGAAGTCACACAGTAGCGATCGAAACCATAATGAAGAAACAGGGCGCTGTACTCCAGTCTGGTGTTGATCAATAGGAACACTGCCACCAAGCTTCTCCAGTCGGACACAGATGTCACATAACACGTACGTAAATACTCGAAACGGAAGGTTAGTTAACACACCTCTGATATCATCCGCCCAGCTCGGTACTGTACATCAAGTTCATGTCAGCCTCTGTCAGGGAGCGGAATGGATTATTCTGACCCCAGACGGGGGCCTGTTGTGGGATTTTATAATCGGGGCAAGGCGCGTTATACTAAATGCGGAGTATTCCTACAGCATCTGATGTACTTAAGGTTTGACGATGGTTCATTTTCACGGGGTTAGGGATTTCGTTATTCAAACAGTTACTTGGTGGTGCATATAATTTTCTTTCATGTCAATTAATCCCTCTTTATCACGGTTTTAATCCAACCTTGGAAATTTCAGCGAATTTTTTCTTTAAAAAATTACGTAACGGTCTGAACTATTACGCTAAACAAATTGAGATGTTTTAAAGTTTACATTCAAGATCCAAAGAAATACATTATATATAACATTATGAAAAATTAGAATACTTGTATGTGGTTAAGCGTGGCATTCTCATAAATAAACTTCTCCTTCTGCGCAATTTAATCATGCTCGATGGAAACACAGCGCGGTGGGTACAGACATACTATATTAGATATTAATTAAACGAAACGAGTCATCAGAAATATTTGCTAAATTTATTGTATAGCCGCTTATTAACAAATAAGTTAACTGCCACAAGGTTACGGAGAAGGAAGACAGCAGGGAGACGGCTAATATCAAATGAAACTTCTGAAATAGGAAAAGACAGCAAGATACGTAAGAAACGGGAGGAATGTACGAAGGAGAAAGTCAAGGGAGAATGAGAACGACATCTGAATGCTAAAATATTTCGTAAAAAAAATAGCTATCCCATTAATACGTCAGTGCAACTGCACCACAACAATGGTAGCGGGCTATAACAACTGTTATCACTATGGTGATGATGTCCATTTTGTCGCAAATTTCCACTGCGCTTACAATGTTACGCATTTCCTCACAGCTCTCCTTTCTTAGTCCCTAGCGGGTTGGATCTTCATGTTGGGTGCCAGTGAACCCTAGGCCACTATTGTTTGGTAGAATTTGGAGAAGGATTCGTATTATTAATTCGTGCCGTTCGCTCAGCAGTATTGCGAGTTTCCTGTCGTCATGGCGGAAGGGGACTTTGTAAGGTGATCGGAGGAACTAGTCACCGATTTTTAATCCGTGGTCTGTGTGACGTCAGGTTAGTCGGATTGCCTAACCGACTTGTATGGCTCACGTATGATAAACAGATTCTGTTACTGACATGAGGGCGAACTATGTCAATGTTGTTATTTATTCGTGCCCCAGGCTTCATTTAACTGGTGCTAACAATGAAGTCCTCAACCATGTCTTCAGGTTACTTAGCTTAACAACAATCGCGCACTCTACAAACACATCCGCAGAATTACTAAACGCAATTCATCTTGTTCAGCTCCTCTATCTCCCCCGAAGCATTGCTGACTTGTCGTCTCAACTGGCAGCACGAACTGAAAATTAATGTAGACAATACTCTTTAACGGAGTATTGAAACTTTTAGGCCCTGGATGAAATATACTGTCGAGAAAGTGATTAACAACACCGTAGTTTTAAACAAGACAGGCTACGTGCGTGTAACGTAACACCATGACGTGTTCGCGTACCGTACATACTTCCTCTGTTATCATAAAGAGGCTGATAGCAGTTCACTCGAAGAGAGCGCTTTTATTGAGACCTAATGTCACCAGCAACAATAAAATGTACCTAGCTCTTCATGTAAAGGGTCCGATATTTTTATGAAAGTCCCCAGTCTCAAATTTCATGGAAATCCGACCAGTTGGAGCAGCACTGCCAGGCTCGTGTAAACGCAGGACGGACATACAGGCGGGCGGAGGAACATGACGAAGGTACAAGGGGATTTTCGCGAGTATGCGAACGTGCCTAATATACGCGATACATTAATAAGAATAAGAAACACTGACAAAATAACAGAGCCTACATATACTGTCAGTTACGGATTTCCCGGTGATAAAGCAATAGACACTGTGATCACATTTGATATTTGTGTGACTATGCATCATTGATACAATAATGTAAACAGCCAACAAGATGCAAAAATAAGAATTTATTAACAATTTCCATAAGCTCAACATGTTTCGGACGATAATTTCGCCCATCCTCAGGAGCAATAGACTGTGTATAAAGCACCGACGATGTTGTCTGCAGGCAGCATCGTCGGTGTTTTATACCACAAGCTGTAAACACAGTCTATTGCTCCTGAGGATAGGCAAAATTATCGCCCGAAACATGTTGAGCTGATTGAAATTGTTAATAAGTCCTTATTGGTGCATCTAGTTGGTTGTTTACATTACTATGATCACAGTTTATATCATATGGCAACACTGTTTGTCTTAATCCAGGTTGCTTAAATACATTAACACTGTTTATCTTAATCCAGGTGGCTTAAATACATTAACTTAAAAAACAAAACAGGCCCCAGCTCTTAACGCCATAATTTTCGACTCACTCAATGTTCCGATGTTTTCGCGTTCCCTCACCTCGCTAGCGAGATCAGGCAGCTTACAATCGAAGTGCGTGTTGCCTCCTCAGTATCCCAGAGTCACACATGCGTTGCGCTACGAACTTTGACCTGGGGATTTTCGCGCCCAAAATATAACAAACGTTACCAATCGAAATATTTTCAGTGGAAATCACAGCTGGAAATTAAAACTGTCATAATGTCTCACTGTAATTTAATTGGACTCTGTAGTAGTGTTCAAGATTTATCAAGTCGATGAAAATCTTCATGTGCACCAAGAAACAACAACATGATTTTGTGTGGTTGGAACGTAACTCAGTGGAGATTTGCCAACTAGCTGTCAGTCTTTTGAAGTGGGTCAGGCACGACCTGATGAAGGAACAGAAAAACATGCGAGATTACACTCCCTTCGGGGTCCAAAGTTTGTGTAGTCTGTCACACCTGGGTTCTACGTGTCTATTTTACATTGTTTCTTCTTTCCGTTAGGTGGCAGTTGTGAGACCGTGTGCCAAATATAGAGGTGAGAAACAGCAGCCTAGATTTTACAGGTTTGCCACACTGTCAGATGTTGCAATGCGTCTACTATAAACAGACATTTGACGTTAGACGCAGATGTTGCTCAACTTCTAGAATCACTGAGCACTGTCATTAGATTCAGCACGCTGTCCAAGAAGAGCGGTAGCAACTGACGGCTTCACTACACTGTCAGACAAAGATTTAATTTGCAGCTCTTCAGTTGATGAATTTCATAAGGCAGAAATACCAGCCACAAGCAAATTTCGCTCTAACTACCCACACCTTCTCCAGATATACATACATTTTCTCCTTCAAGCATAAAACACATAAAATTATATATCCTTAAGAGAAGAATTATTGCCCTTGTTTTTATAAATGCAATGGAGATATGGCGTTTAGTCGTCGAATGTGGCTGTGTGGTGGCCTTAGACTTTGTTGATATGACTGGATTAACGATAAACAGTCTGTATGTGTTGTATATTGGACCGTGCATCGTTGTGGTATTTGAAGAATAAGAGACCAACTTGATGTCACAAGTTATTAAGTTTTATTTCACTTCTTCTATGCTCAACATGTTTCAGACATTAGTACATCCATCATCAGGAGCCTGCGACTTTTCTATCGTATCACCACATTGGTCGTGTGTTCTTGTTTCGATGTATGTTGGAGTTTCGGTGTGGCTGGGGATACAACCCCAACCCAGCCACACCGAAGCTCCAACATACATCGAAACAAGAACACACGACCAATGTGGTGATACGATAGAAAAGTCGCAGGCTCCTGATGACGGATGTATTAATGTCCGAAACATGTTGTGCATAGAAGAAGTGAAATAAAACTTAATAACTTGTGACATCAAGTTGGTTTCTTATTCTTCAACTATTCTGTATATGATTCATGCAATGGTGCCCACTGCAGTGCAGCATTAGCTGAGACTAGATGAACTGTGTCTTTTTCTGTCTCTCAGTCTTCAAGGGTCATTCAGTTCTTATGGTTAGTATATTTCAAGAACTAGCACTGACGCGAGCCATTTAAATCAAGCTTATATTTTATGTCTATTTTCTCCACTATGCTACCTTGTAGGTCTCCCAGTCAACCTTTTTCCTGCGGGTTTTTTAAGCCAAATTTTATATGCATGTCTTGTTTCTTCCGTAAGTGCTATAAGATCTACAACTTACAGCACGATATTTTGTGTCAGTAGCGAAATTATGAAGAGTTGTATTTTATGCTTTCTTAACATGACTATTTGAGAGAATTTTAAATAGGTTCAGAAACCATGTTAACTAATATGTACGAGTGCTTGTGAATGCGAGATAGAGAGCAAAATACCAATGTATTGATTGTAAAATTTGGCATTTTGCCTTATGATTATATACTCTTGATTTAGATTCAGTGGTGAATCGAAATGTGTTACGTACTGAATACAAATACTGATTGAATAATATCCTGCTTTTAATTAATATAAGGCACAATGGCTACCTGTTAAACCCTCATAACGGGAACAAGCAGTCGAAATAAAATGCCATAAAAACAGAAATAGAAAACGAAAATGATTTATGGCAACAGGTAGAAATAAATGACAGTAGTGACTCCTGACGTGATAAAAGGGGTTTCTATTTCATATGGAAGTTTGATAAGTCTGACATACAGAAATTTATCAGATTTAATTTTCGTGCACTTAAATGACAAGTGGAAGCAAACAGGAGTGAACGTAACAATTGCCAGCAGATTCATATAAAAAGTCCAGAACTTTAGTTGAGACTGGTTGTTATTAATGCTCCATTAACACTACTTCATTTCTTCAAAGATCTGGATGTTAGTCCCAAATTCCAGTAAAGCTACCCCCGGACAGAACGTGACATGAGAAGGGTGTGAGAGAACAAGGTTCAGTTAGACATCTGAAGAGCCAGAGGAATTAACACAAGATTCCAATAGCTAAGGTCCCAAGACAGCAAACGTTCTGCATGTTACTGTATTTTACATTGCTTTACAGATTTGTTTAAAAACGTGCCTGGATTACAAGCTTAAATAATAAGCTACAAAACCACTCAAAACAACTTAGTACAAACTGACTTATGTCTGTGTAGCACACCGAGGAATTACGTAAAAAGTTGTCCCTGAGGACGCAATGCAGGCCTACGAGAGACTGGACGTATAGCTCCAATCATCCTTAATCTCAGCACTAAACAGGGTAAATGCTAAGCATCACGCTCCGGCCACTTTACACCCAGGGACAGTCTCACGATTCTCAATGAATGGGAGGCTGGGTAGACACGATATACTGGCTGGACGTTTCGGATAACAGATAAATCTCCAGCAACTGCAGGGAATCGAACCAAGGCTCCTTGGTTGCCCTGCCCATGTCCTCGTCCCTACATGGACTGCGCTAACATGGTAAATGTAACTGTCATGTTTTAGTCCTGTATTGGTGTGTGTCTCCTGCGAATCTCGGCCACAACAAAGGCTACCCTCAGGTTTACCAAGTCTTGCACAGCACCTAGAGGCAAATGCCAAAATAACATATCGGCTAAATCAACACCGTTTCCTTCCAAATCCCTTCAAGTGATCATTCACCATTTATTCTACCATCGACGCTATACAATGTGAGATACTGACAACATGGTAAAATAAACAAGATAGGTAATGTACGCTTAACGTACCCTTGTGGAGCGTTCGAGTTACCACTGTTGCAGGGGAAATGTAAGTAAGCATTTTGTTTTTCTTCCACGTTATCTCAAAAACGGCATGGTTTTCGGGGAAAACGAGTATTGAAAATAAATATGTATTTTAATTTCCTCTACAACTTTTGTCTAGAATATTTCCCGGTATGTTTCTTCCGACTGGGATAAAATTCGGTACAACAGATTTCTGCAAAACTTTATCGGGCAATTATGAATTCTGCAAAAACCGGCGCAATAAAGGCCATACCTCCCTTAAGAGGCGTAAATGAACATTCGTGGATGGATATTCCGCATAGAAATCCACCAAACATTTGCAACGTACGTCAATATGGACGCAAGAAAGACCATTTACTTCTTGTAGGCATACATAAAATCAACACTTACTCGTGTACCGAGAAACTCTACGATACTTTCAAAGTAAAGAATACCTTAGTAAAGTCTGCAACGTCACGGAACAGATCATTTCCAATCTTGTATTTTCTTCTGTTTATTTCGTACATTTTCTTTAATAATCAAAGATCCGTGTGGGCCCGGTAACTCAGTCGCTATAGCGACTTACTACAGGCTGGAAGGTGCGGGATCGAATCCCCGTGTGGGCGAGATTTTCCGCCCGTCCAGACCGGCTCTGAGGCCCACCCAGCCTCCTGTACAATGGGTACTGTGTTTCTCCCGGGGGTAAAGTGCGGCCGGGGCGTGCTGCTGACCACTCACCCTTTTCTAGTGCCGCGGTCATGGAAGAGTAGAGCTATACCTCTACACACCCTCTGGGCCACACCGGGCCTGTAACGGGATCACTTTACCTTTCACTCGAAGATCTGTAAAGTAGCAACAGTATATGAAGATATACGAGAAATGAAAGAGTGAAGACTAAACCTCATGCACTCAATATTTAAGAGGTAAACTTCTACCGGAAACGCATCGTTCTTTGTTACAATGTTGAAGTAATTAATACTGCTTATTATAATGATTTTTGTTATTAGAATCGTATGAAATTCTGAGCAAACCGTGTGGGCAAAAGACAAACTTCTTGGACAATTAACTTGGTAGTACATATATTAACAGCAAAACTTTAAACAAGACTTAAGAATATTAATATACTTCCTCTTTTCGCTTCGGCGCCGCGTAGACTGGTACTGATTTATAGGAATAAAGGCAAGACATTCCACAAGACACGGACTCCCGCAGTCATAGCTGTGGGAACTTCAAATATCCTCTATAGGCCTATACGATGCAGATTATTTGTACATAATCTGCAGCTGAATATTACAAAACTCTCCTTCGGGCAAGTGACAATCATTGTGACACACAAATAGATCGACCGGACTTACGGAAACGTCTCTCTATAATTCAGATTCGTCAAACGGAATTTAGCTAAATTCTAGCTGCTCAAAGTCCATTAAATATTCAAGAACGGAAAGCACAGACATTTTCAAGCACACTGTTGGTAAATGTATCGAATATTCCAACATGAAAATTAATATGGCTCTCATATAGAAAGTTCCTTTCATAAACATAAAAAGTGCTCTGGTGGAATATTTTGTACCTCCCTCCATCTAACAGAGTAGATCAGTGTTTGTGTGACACGATAAAAGTGTAAAGTGATAAAGCAAGGGCAGAAGATGTGTGAGGATAGAGAGTGATCAGCTTTCAGGCCTGGGCAATATCCTTAAGGACGGGCAATGTATGACAATATGCGACCTAACTATTAGTTTATAAGTAGATTTATTTGACTTAAGTACAGTAGCGAAAGATAAAAATACTTTTATATTCGTAAGTTCAACAGAATGTATGCGCGTAACAGCTGCTTCCAATTATTCTCCACCAAAATAACCCAAAATAAACAGCAAGACCCAATTGTATTAACATTTACAAAAAAGTAAGCAACAGTAGGATTCATAAACACAAACTGTTGGTGAAGTGGCACAAGCGGTTAGGTTTCTCACTTGTATTTGGGAGGTACGTGGTTCAAAACCCATCTGTGACACCAATGGCCACGGCTAAGGTATTTGCCTGTTCAGCCCCTCACCCTGCAGGAAATTTTGGGGACATTACACCTAATTAGGACTAGACAGCTTCATTCCAGGTGTTTTCAATTATATTGTACACGCGTCCTCAAAATTGTGATATGTGACTATTGGTTTCGTCATGTCTGTCCGTCATGGAAGAACTCAGCTCCCACAGGATAGAGTTTCATAGAATTTGATATTTGAGAATTTTTCGAAAATCTGTCGAGAAAATGCGAGTTTTATTAAAATCTGAGAATAATAACGGCTAATTTACATGAATACCTATGTACGTTTATAATATCCCGCTCACTTCTTACGACGAGGAATGTTTCAGACAAAATTTTAGATAAAATCAAACTACATAGATTATTGGTAGTTCAATAAAGAGAGACCAACTTGATGTCACTTGCTTTTTTATTTCATTATTTAATGCTCAACATGTTTCGGATATATTAACATCCGAAACATGTTGAGCATTAAATAATGAAATAAAAAAGCAAGTGACATCAAGTTGGTCTCTCTTTATTCAACTATCAAGATGATGCACGATCCAATAAACATAAGATACACAGATTATGTTCAACAATTTTTTTCCGAAAATCGTACCATTTACGAGAAAATGTGGAAAAATATGGTGCAGTCAGGCACACCACAGATGACAATATAACATGGCACATATATAACGCTACAGACACACACTAAGAGTATGAAATGCTTATTGCCTTTCCAGGGCAACAATGGTTTAGCGCACGCGCCTCAGTGCTACCTTCATGCTTACCTTGCCTTGCCTCTTTTGTAAATTATCACCTCTTCATTGCAACACGACATTCTGCATTACTTGCTGCTTCTTTAAGCAAACCATAAATCATCACATAACAACATGCCTGATAAAATATATTGTATATGGCGGTCAAGCCTTCGACTATTTGCAACCTGATACAAAAAGACTGTTTTGTGAACAGAATCTCAAAAATTACGTTGAATTCAAAGATGTGACACACGGTGTAGTACCAAAACGAACCGCATCACAAATCCTCCTTTAGCTACGCAACCATAGCGAATAGATAACACGCAGATTATACGAAAAGAAATTACTGAGGAGAATAACAGATATGAGGTTCTCAAAGCCGTCACTATGGAGGCATCCGTCTTCTGGTGCCAACGCGCAGCCTGACAGCAATTAACCTAAATAACTGAATAACATGCTGCTTACAAATTTAGAAGAGGAAGATCCTCCGCCAACGTTGGTACCCATCTAAAAACATTACACGGCGTCACATTCCGGAAGACAGTAACATCCCTTCATCAGAACTTCGTATCGCGCATACCTGGAATATATCCCAGCCCTGTGATTCCAAACGCCTCAGGGGGTAGTTTTCTTAAATTTGATAAATGACGAAACAATTTCAGCCTAGTGAGATCAGGATGGGTCAAAGCATAAAATGGTTCAGAATAGCTTCTTAAAACGCACCTAACTGTGCAGGTGTGCGTAGGTGCCTCCTCGCATGTTTACTTGAGGAAGGAAAGAGATTCAGTTTTCGAAACATTATGATATTTATAACGTAGCTGGTATAGCGGCAAGGCTTGTGGCCAGACGATCTGGTGTTCGAAACCCAACAGAATCAATATATCTTTATGTTCTGTCAAAGTCCAGATACGCCCTGGGACCCACCCAGCCTCCTACTGTATGAGCAAGGAGTTTACTTCCTGCGGTTAAGGTGGCCTGGGCATAAAGTTTACAGGTAACCTCCATCTATTTCCGAGGTTAAGAATTTGCGGCAATTGCCTCTACCCCCCGCTATTCGCCTTCCCGCAGTGGACACGGACAACGTTATTTCTTACCATCATTTTCTATTTATAAAAGAGCAGACTACCAACAACGTCCGGAAAATTAGCAATCATGAGAGTCGTAACTCTTTTCATCACAGAGAGTGACATATATTTGGGTAGCAATGTACTTGCTACAAAATTGTAGCGTACTGAATCGTGCTAAGAGAGCGAGGGGGCAAAACTCTGGGGATTACGTCACGATTTCAAATTAGTGGACAGCTGTTTTTACCGGCTTCCGCACAGGAGAGATTGTATTGCGTTGGAATCCCCATAACTGACAGCATAGTCGTTCTTGAGGAGCTAACAGTTGCCCACCTAGGTAAAAAAATTCTTCTTCATTCATGACGCCCGGTCGTACATTACAGTGTCTTCAAACAGGCTACTAAAACATCCTGAGTCACAGCAATCCAGTCGCCATCTTAGCCTTCATTAACATCCTTTGTTAAATATCAACTTCCCATTTACATCTGTACCTGTTATGTAGGCTCTTGTCGTGAGGGTTTAAAAAACCTTTCATTTTATATTGGCCTCCCCCCCCCCCCCCCCATGTGACCAAAAAAAAAAAATCTGTATGGGGGGGGACTTTGTAAAGACAAAAAGATTTTCCCCGATTTTATGTTTTGTAATTTTTAGGGTTCTCT
>Ga0131853_10002127_pt1 | contig 35590 bp, 43 predicted proteins | sample TergutLab28metaG_FD_92764 | JGI IMG/M metagenome (GOLD analysis project Ga0131853, IMG submission 92764) | Labiotermes labralis P1 segment gut microbial communities from Petit-Saut dam, French Guiana - Lab288 P1 (version 2) (version 2) | ecosystem: Host-associated > Arthropoda: Insects >... | reverse complement strand
GATTTTGATATAGTTGTATCCAAATTTGAATACAACTTTGAGATTTCAAATCATTTTTTGTAGAAAAGACGGAGGTAGGCACCATGAGCTATAAAGACACCCTATTATCACCCATCCAGATTGGCACCAAAACCTGTAAAAACCGCTTCTTTATCCAGGCGATGGAATGTAATGACGAGGACGAAACAGGCAATCCCTCCCCAAGTACCACTGACCGTTATCGCAAACTATTTGACGGCGAGGCGGGTCTTGTCTCTCTGGAAGCAGTCTCTGTCACCAGAGAAAGCCGCTCACGGGATAATCAGCTGATGATTATGGAACCAAATAGAGAGCCATTGGGCAAGTTCGTGCGCAATGTGAAAGAAGCGAATCCGGATACCCTGTTCATTTTCCAACTCACCCACTCTGGCGAGCTTTCAAATCCCAACTTCTCACGCCGGGTGACTGTAAATCCCCTCCATGGTTATGGTGGTGATCTGCTTACGGAAGATGATGTAGACAAAATCCTAGACAGCTTTGTCCTTGCCGCGGAAATCGCCCATGATGCAGGGGCTGACGGCATTGATATGAAGCTTTGCCATGGTTATTTCGGCACCCAGATCCTCCGCCCTCACAATAGCCGGAAGTGGAAATATGGTGGTAGCTGGGAAAACCGTAGCCGTTTTGCCTTTGAGCTATTTGAACGGATCCAAAAGCGGGTCAACAATAAAGACTTCTTAATCGGTTCAAAAATCTCCGCGTGGGAAGGCTTCCCCGGCGGCTTCGGTACAGAGGGGCCTGACTCTCCGATTATCGACTTGTCTGAGCCTATCTCCCTCCTCCAAGGGCTGGAAGAGCGGGGCGCACAATATTTCATTCAATCAGCGGGTAGCCCATCTATCACATTGGCACTCACACAAGCGACTAAGGAAGCGCCATATTGGGCGTACTTGCATCAATTCTTTGCAAAAGAGCTGAAGAAGAACCTAAAACCTGAGACTGTTTTGATCGGCTCTAACTTCTCCGCTTTCCGCAATGGTAAGAATGGTCTTTGCGCAGTCTCTGAAGAGAAGAGCGCCATGTTCCCATACGCCGCCCAGTGTATTGAAAACGGGTCACTGGATATGATCGGCCTCGGTCGCCAGTCCTTTGCGGATCCGCTTCTGCCGAAGAAGCTCCGGGAAGGGAAAGAGGAGGAGATCAAGTGGTGTACTATCTGTGATAACTGTATTGAGCTCCTAATCCGGCAGAGCAAGGTTGGTTGTTCGACTTATAATAAGACTTATACGAATATCCTCGTGGAGACACGGAAAGAGCATGGCCCGCTGAAGATTATGCGCACCTAGGTCTGGATTAAATTGAAAACCCCCACCGTAACCTGATGGTTGCGGTGGGGGTTTTTGGGTACGTTGTAGGGGCGCGCATTGCGCGTCCGCGGGTGATGGTTTTGCCGCATTATCGGCAGTACACAAAAATTGCAACATACGGACGGCCAATGGCCATCCCTACAGCGCACCCCGCAGGGCGTCGCGCCCTACAATGATTTTCTTAAAAATACGGCACCAGCACATCCCGCACATGCTTCTTTCTATCCGCCTTACAGAAACAGCTCAGACACACTTGCTCGCTGATGTGGATTGCCTTGGCAATCGCTTCCGCTCGTTCGTCGTCCAGGGCGTGTTCGGCTACCATGCATTCGAATTCTTCATTGATCATATCCATCATGTCTTCTACGTCACTCTTCAAAAATCGCCCCAGCACTTTTCGGCAGAGTTTATCCAAGACAGCGCTCAGAATTCCTGCTCCGGCGATGCCTGCTACAATCCAGATGACTGTATTCTCTGCCACAATGGCTAAAACGCTGTTTGTCCCGAAAAACCATCCGGCGGTGCCACCGGCTAGGAGAGTAGCGGAGAGGATCAGGTTAATTACCAGTTGCTTCTTGGAGATTTTCCTTCTGAAAAAGCTGATCAAGTCGATGGATACCAGGAGAACTGTGGAAATGAGTCTTGTCCAAATATTGGTTCGCAAGATCTGAAAGGTAGAACGAAGAATCACCCTAGGGCCTATGCGGACTAGGTTTATGACCATGGTAGCTAGTTTCGGAAAGACTAGCTTCACCAGGTTACCTTTATTGAATTTACCCAGTAGTCCAACTTTCTTTTTTGCAAGCTGGATGCGGCGGGTATTTGGTTTTGATTTTAGCATAGTACCCTCTGCCTTGTTGTGGTAATTGTCTCGGGTGCACCTGTAGGGGACGCACACTGGGCGTCCCGCGGTTGATAGTTGATCGCATAGTTGGTTAATACGGAGAATATCGGAACATACGGACGACCAATGGCCGCCCCTACAGACGGTTTGGGTTGTCTGTTCGGCCTAAAAGGTAATCTGTGCTGACATCAAAGAAGTCGGCAAGTTGCTCGATCTTATCGTATTTAGGCTTGATCTTACCATATTCAATCTTCTGATAGTATTGTTCAACACAACCAATGGCTTCAGCCACTTTGGCCTGTGTAATATTTCTTGTTTTTCTTAATTCTTTTAGTCGTTCTGGAAAAGTAGGCATGAAAACACCTCAAAAATAGAAATACCATTGACACACCATGCAAGATGTGTTGCTCTTGTTTTATAACACCAAACAAGGTGTGTTTGCGGAGGTCATTCTAAAAGGCAATCGTAACACACTATGTCGAAACAATCAAGGAGGACACCACTATGCCAAGTATCCTAGAAAACATATTCTACCAACACTACCGCGCACAAGAAAAAGACCCAGCCTCACTACAACGCATCGCAACAAACACAGGAATGCTAAAGAAAGACTTCAACAAGTGGCAGAAAAAGAGATTCCTCCACATCATAGACGACAAAGACTTGCTTGCCTACCAACAGGCAAATGACAGTTTTGCATATGGTGTCCGCTATGGTATCCTGTTTATGCTGGAAGCGCTTCAAGCAAATGATATCTAATACGCAAAGGCTCGTGCCGGGTTCGCGTGGAAGATCCGCTTCATCTGTTCTGTCCCTATGCCGGAGGCTTCGGCTTTGGGGATGAATTCCCGCAAGATATAGTCTAGTCCCGGCTCGCCGCCATAGCTTGTGAGGCGTTCTCTTGTGACGTCTAGGGACATTAGGATTTGGTCTCCCAGACCTGCCTCCAGCATATGGCGCAGGATTTCAATCTCTCGCACATCGTCATGATATTTGTCCCGGGCGATGGTGTCGTATTCCATGTATGCGCCCTGTTTCATAAGTTCCACGTGATGGGCAAGATCCGGCGTGGCGCGATCCATATGACAGAATATCATCTGGGAGGGATTCACACCGCGTTTGACCAGGAAATCGAACATCATCAGCGCATCCGATCCGATGTCTACATGGATCATCAGAGGCGCCCCTGTCTCTGAGGCCGCTTTGGCGGCGGCGGAGAAGAGTTTTTCATATTGAGGCGTCAGTCCGCAAACGTCCATTGCGACTTTTAATTGTCCTGCTTTATGGATGGTTCGCTCTTTGGGTTCTGCGGTGTCAGCTCCAACAAACATGCCTTCGCGCAGTTCTGAGATGTATAGCTCTGCAAGGGTGTCTTCGTCAAAGCTGTATACCCAATGATCCTCCGGGTAGAACATCATTTTGTGGAATCCCGTTGAGGCGATCACATGGACACCGCTCCGCCCCGAGACCTGGGCGAGAAAGTTTGCGTCACGGCCTGCGCCAATGGGTTGTGCGTCTACGACGGCATTCCCGCCGGCATGGCGGAAGAGTTCTAATTCTGCAGTACTCTTATCTCTATCGTCAATACACTGGGCAGGGTGAACTGTCTCCGGGTATCCTTTTGCAATACATAGATGTTCATGGCTTTGGCAATAACCTAAGTTTTCAGGGGCGATATCGCCTAATACGGTCACGATCCGACTCATATTTCTTCTCCTCTTCTTGCCTGTTTAGCGATAGATTTCCACGCTAAATGTATTTAAATCCCCCCGATACCGGGCCACAGAATACTCCACCGGCGCTGTCTGCTCCATAGCATAGGCCAGTGTCCGCACTAGAACCAGCGCCTTATTTTGCGATGATTGAAGCAGTTCCGCCTCTTTGCGTCTTGCGTTGGTGGCCTCAATCTCCCGGGAAACGCGATGCACGCGGAGGCTACACTGCTGTTCTAGGGCGTCATAGAGGGATGTAGTTTCAAAATTGACTTCTAAAAGCTTCCCATAATGGGCGTAAGACAGGTAGGTGTCTACCAATACCACGGGGACATCATCTGCAAAACGCAGACGGCTCAGATGGATGAGGGGTGCGTCTAAGGAAAGACCAAGGGCTTCATTTACCTTGGGGAGTGCCTCTGCCTTCTCAAGGCTTAAGACCTCTGTGCTGGGTGTCTTCCCTTTTTGCCGCATCTCTTTGTCAAAGCTCTCCAGCTTGCTGAAAAAGCGCGCACTGATTTTGGGTGCTTGCACAAAGGTTCCATTGCCCTTAAAGCGGTGCAAATACCCCTCATTTGCAAGCTCGCCAAAGGCTTGCCGTACTGTGGGACGGCTGACACCCAACTGCTCGCAGAGTTCTTTCTCCGGCGGCAGTTTATCCCCCTCTTTGAGCTCTCCCCCTTCGATCCGGGTGAGGAGTTGCTTTTTGAGCTGATAATATAGGGGCACCGGGATATCTTTTTCCAGTTTGATTGTAGAAAACACCTGTTCCATGGTGTAGCCTCTCTCGTTTTCGTTATATTCTCCAGTATAACGCAAATTCCGGCGGCGGACAAGTGGCTCGCCGCCAGAATTTCTTTTAATTTCACATTATATAAATTTTGTTTGTATTCTTACTTCTTCCACTTTGGATTGTCGATGAGCTCCGGCTGTCCGTCTGCGCCTTCTACAACCAGTTTGCGGTACCCTTTGGTCTCGATGGTGCCGTAATCATGACCGGCATCGCCGCGGAAGGTGAAGAATGTGACCAACGGTGTGTCCCCAGTGTTGATGCTACGATGGGCATAGCGTTGCGGCACATATACAGCTTTGCCGGGCGTGAGTTTATGAAGCTCCACTTCACCCTCTGGGTTTTCTGTGAGCATATAGCCTTCTCCGGATAGGGTGTAATAGACTTCCGCAGTCTCTAGAATCGTGTGGAAGTGGCCTTTGGTCATGTAATACTCATTTCCCACTTTCCCGGGATAGGTGATGGAGGTACCAAAAGCCAGGTCACCGGCGTGTTCCGGTGCGCCTACTTCGTAGAACTCGTAGACAACGGGATCGCCAGCGTCAACTAGCTTCTGTGCGGCCTCTGCATCTGCGTACATACCTTGCATTTGTGATAATAGGCGTTTTGTAGAGGTTGCGCCCTCTGATAGTCCGCTTCTCAGGTCGAAATCTAGTACAAATCCTTTGTCCCAATCTAGTTTAGCCATAAGTCATTGCTCCCTTTCTTATTCTTATATGCTTTTCGCGATTTCGCTTAATTCTTCCAGCTTCTCGGGGCTAATGTCAATGTGGAACACTTCGGCGATGACTTGTGTCCAGCCATGGATGAAGTAGATCCAACCGTCTTCTACATGGAGCTTTCTCTCCGCTTCTTGTGCTTGCGCTTGGTACATGAAGATCAGGTCTCCGCGATAGTTAATCTCCCACACGAAGCTGTTGATTGGATACAAAACTGCATCGGTGGTTGGGGAGCCGGGTGCGTCTTTGCCTAGGCCTGTTGCGTTTACAACTAGGGAATATTCTGGAAGCTCTGCAATAATCTTGTCATTATCCGCCGGAGTTGGACCGTGGAGATAACGGAATTCGATTTTATCGCTGATACCCGCCAGACATTCCTCCGCGTGGCCTAGTCTTGGTAGGCTACGGTTTGCGATTGTGATCCGTTTTGGCATATTGTCGCCAAATTTTGCTTGGGCAAAATAGAGAGACATGGCAAGAGAGCTACCGCCGGCACCGATTAGTAACACCTCGCCGCCACGCTCTTTCCAGAAATTCTCCGGTACGAATGCTTCTAGCGCTAGGCCGCTTGAGATGGGATCTTTGGCATGGGCGCAGAATTTACCGTCTTTTTTAGATAGACATGACACTTCGCTGAGTTTCTCCGCGTATTCATCAATGAAGTCAAACTGATCATGACAGGCGGTGAATAGGTCTAGCTTATGTGTGGTGACAAGGGCGCCCAGGGATAGGGGATCCTTCTTTAGAAAGTCCACAACTGCGCGGTATTCCTCCGCCGGGGCGTGTAGGGTAAGATCGATGCCTTTGATGCATACATCGCCAAGTCCCAAGGCTTCCGCCCATTTGGGGAACACTTTCATGATGGATGACTTGCCCGTTGTCACGCCGATAAAGTATAGGGTTGGTTTTGTTGCAGGTTCTGGTAATTTCACTGTCATGTTCAAATCCTCCTAGTGCGTATTGTTAATATGTAATTACATATATGATACTTCATTTTCTCCGGTTTGTAAAGTGCTTTTCGCAATTGACATGACATCTCTTTTCATGTTAATATGTAATTACATATATATTTTAGAGAAAAGAGGGCACTCATATGAAAGTACTCGTAACACCGACTTCCCTGCGCCCGGATAAACCGTCCCCAGCGCTCCAGAAATTACAGGCTTTTGCTGATGAGATTGTCTATAACCCCTATGGCAGACCGCTGACACAGGATGAGCTTATCGAACTTTTGCCCGGCTGTGACGGGTATATCGCAGGTCTCGACTATGTAGACGCAAGCGTCATTGCCGCATGTGACAAACTCCGGGTTATCTCTCGCTATGGTGCTGGTGTTGACCGTGTAGATCTCGCCGCGGCAAAGGAAAAGGGAATCACAGTTTGCAATACACCGGGGGCAAACGCACAAGCGGTTGCTGACCTCACTTTGGGGCTGATCTTGGCAGTTGCACGGAAGATTCCGGTCTTAGACGCAGATGTAAGAGTCGGCGGATGGCGGCGGAGCACTGGTGTGGAACTCTATGGAAAGACCATTGGGATTCTGGGACTCGGCGCCATCGGAAAAGCCGTGGCAAAACGGGCACAGGGTTTCTCTATGAAGGTACTGGCCTATGATCCATACATGGATGAGACATATGCCGCCGCCCACGATATCACTTCTACTACAATTGACGAAATTGTCCGAGAGGCGGATGTGATCTGCTTACACTTGCCTTATATGCCAGAGACGCGGCATATCATCAGCGAGGAACTAATGCGTAAGATGAAACAGGGTGTTATCATCATCAACACCTCCCGCGGCGGCTTGATCGACGAGGACGCCGCGGCGGCGCTTCTGGAATCCGGCCACCTAGGCGGTCTCGGCCTGGATGCCTTTGAGGTGGAGCCCGTCGGCGAGACACCGCTCTCTGCCTTTGACAATGTGGTTCTCACCCCGCATACAGCGGCGCACACCCATGAGGCTACAGCAAACATGGCGAATATGGCGGTGCAGAATTTGATTGATGTATTGTCTGGGCAGGAATGTCCTTATGTGATTCGGTAGGGGAGTTGGCCCCGCGCGTCCGCGGGTGATGGTTTTGCCGCATAATTGATGGTGCATCGGATGTTGGAACATGCAGACGGCCAATAGCCGCCCCTACAAAAAACCACCTTTGCATATTGCAAAGGTGGTTTTTCTTCCATATCCAGCTATAATTAACCTTTACGCTGTAGAAGCACAGCAAGCAAGATGATGACATATGCTTGGAATAATACCAATTTGACCGCCATCAATATTGGTGAACTCAGGCACGTTACGACCCATGATGGTTCTACCTTGGAGTTGCCACATGGTAATGGTATCGATTGCAACGAACATCGGGATATTTTACTCGGTGGCAAGGGCGGCGTCAAAGGCGACGTTGGAGGCGCTGAAGTTTATTTTCTTTGTAAACGCACAAGCCTCTGTGGCGCCAAAGACACGATCCATGCCGGAATCTTCCCACTCAACGGACAATGGGCCGCTATATCCTACTTGGTTCAGTTCTCTGATGATGGCGTCAAAATCAACGCCCCCATGTCCCGGTGATACGAAGTTCCATCCCCGGCGTGTGTTTCCGAATGTCAGGTGCGAACCTAAAATTCCGTTACGACCGTCGAGGTTTAACTTGGCATCTTTGATGTGGACATGGTAGATCTTGTCGGCAAAGTCTCTCGCGAAGACAGCCGGATCGACCAGGTTCCACAACAGATGGCTGGGATCAAAGTTCAGACCCAAGGTAGAGCGATTTTGGAACTTTTCGAACAGTTTCTTGGTGGTCCAATAGTCATATGCAATCTCAGTGGGGTGAACTTCAAGGGCGAACTTCACGCCTACTTCGTCAAACACATCAAAGATTGGGGACCAGATGTCTACGATTTGGTCATAACCTGCTTCAATCATTTCTTCTGTCGTTTGGGGGAAGGAGTAAAAATACTTCCAAATAGGGCTACCCATAAAGCCGGTAACAACCTCACAGCCCATAGCGGCGGCGGCTCTGGCGGTCATTTTTACTTCTTCAATGGCCCAGGCACGAATCTCTTCCGGTTTTCCCGCAAGAGCTGTGGGAGCGAATCCGTCTAGACGGGGATCCCACAAGTCACCTACGCATTGACCGGATAAATGTGCGCTGATCGCCCAGCATTTTAGGCCATATTTCTCCAGAGTTGCCTTACGTTCCGCTACATAAGCGGGATCTTTTGCCGCTTTGTGTACATCCAGATGGTCTCCCCAAGTCGCAAGCTCTAGGCCATCGTATCCCATGGAGGCAATCAGTTCACATGCGCCTTCAAAGGGCAGGTCGGCCCATTGGCCGGTAAACAGTGTAACAGGTCTCGCCATAATGAAATCTATCCCTTTCAGTGTATACTTGTATATTCGCTTAAACCTAATTTTTCCCTTGTCGGAAACTTATTCTACTTCTACCCAGTTCCCGGTCCGGGCGCTTTCGATACATGCCTCTACCAATTGCATGACATAGGCGGCGGATGCGAAGTCTGCGTAGTCTGGGGTTCCATCCTGCCATGTATTTTCTCTAATTGCGCCATAGAAAGAACCAATCGCATTCCGTAACGCGTCGTGCCAGGCAACAGCATGACCGCTTGGCAGGGTGGCTAAATGCTTCGCACCCTCCTGCATGAGTCCGCCATCAGCGTAGATTTCCTGATTTGGCGCGTCTTTATGTCCAATCCAGAGACGATCCGCCGTTTCTTGCTCCCATCCGAGGGCAGAGCGCTCACCGCTGATTGTAAGGGCTAGGCCATTCTTCTTCCCTGCACACACTTGTGTCAGGTAAAACAGACCCGGTGTACCGTCTGCAAAGCGAACATTGATATGTGCAATGTCCTCAGAGCGCACTTCAACGGGTGTCCCCTCTTCTGATGTGCCGGATGTGAAGGTCTCGCTTTTGCCGCTTGGGCAAATACGGACAGGATGCACAGTGATCATATCTGCACGGATTTTGGTGATCTTCTGCCCACATACAAATTGGGCGGTGTCAAAGCAATGAGAGCCTATATCCGCAATCGCACGGGAGGAGCCTCCCATGGATTCGTCTACACGCCAGTTGAAGTCTGTTTTATATAGCAACCAGTCTTGTAAGTACTCCCCATAGACATGGAGGGGCTTTCCGCTTTTCCCTTGGCGGATCTGCTCTCTCATTTCCCAGACCATGGCGTTTGCCCGGTAGTTGAAGTTTACACCGGTGGCAAGCCCTGTCTGTTTTGCTAGGGCGCACAAATCTTCTGACTCTGCCGCTGTCAGTGTCAAAGGCTTCTCACAGTAGATGTGTTTCCCAGCCTCAAGGACTGCCTTGTTGATCTCATAGTGGAGATGACTTGGTGTACAGTTGTGGACGATATCGACTCTCTCATCCTGTAAAACCTCGCGGTAATCGTCTGTGGCGTGGGGGATATAGAGCTCTTCCGCCAATTGCTCCACATACTCTTTTTGATTGTCTACAACCCAAAGAACTTCTGTGCCCGGTATCCGACGGATTGCTTCGATATGTTGTCTGCCGATGAACCCACTGCCGATCACTGCAACGCGAAGTGTTTTTTTCATAATATGCCCTCACATCAATATAAATTTATGTTCTCTCACAAGTATTATCTAGTCATTTTACAGGGCATCCTGCTCCTTTGTCAACGCATAAAACGCACAAAGCATCTCTGCGGGATAGCAAAATGCCGCCCCTACTTGTTTTTCCCCTCTTTTTCCGCTAAAATAGGAGGAGTATATTCCCCGGAGGTATGCACAGATGGGATTTTTGCAACGTTTTTTCTATGGTCGCAACGGCTCAGATCAACTCAACATTGCACTGCTTGTTCTGGGGCTTGTGACTTCGTTTTTAGCTCGATTTACAGGATCCTCTATCTGGGAGATCATCTCCATTGCTCTGTTTGCACTTTGTGTGTTTCGTATGGTTTCCCGCAATATAGCGCGCCGCCGCCAAGAGAACGCTTGGTTTCTTGAGAAAACAAAACGCTTTCGCCGTGGAGGCGCACATAGCGGTGCGTCTCGTCCCCCACAACCACGGGTGAAGAAAGATCGGGCGAACTATGTCTATTTCAAATGTCCCAAGTGCAAACAAAATCTGCGGGCGCCAAAAGGCAAGGGTAAGGTGCGGATTACTTGCTCGAAATGTCAGACTGTGTTTGAAAAAACGGTGTAAGGCATGAAAAAGTTTCTGATTTCCACCTTTGTATTCTTCTTCATCGTTCTCTTGGTAGCTTGTAGCTCTCCGGCGGATGAGGAGCACACCACACTCACCATCGCCGCCGCGGCTAGTTTGGAACAAGTGCTGGAGGACGAGATTATCCCACTGTTTGAATCTCTTCACGAGGGGATCACAGTCTCCGGCGTGTATGGCGGATCCTTTCACTTGCAAGCGCAAATCGAGCAAGGGCTCCCTGCTGATTTGTTTTTCCCTGCGGATGAGATCCCTATGATGGCACTTTTGGAACAAGATCTTGTTCAAGGGGACACTATGGTGCCGCTTCTTACCAATACATTGGCACTCATTACACCTGGTGATGGGACGAGCTCTGTCACCGGTTTTTCGGACATCTTATATGCCGAGACCATCGCCATCGGTGATCCGCAACATGTGCCCGCCGGGCGATATGCCCGCGAGGTGTTTGAATCCCTTGGCCTTTGGGAGCCTTTGTATGCACGTGCCAGTTTGGGGATGAGTGTCACAGCGGTTTTGGAATGGGTCGCCTCTGGTAGTGCGGAGGTGGGGATTGTCTATCAGACGGACGCCCTGCGCTCAGATCAGGTGCGGATTCTCGCGCTGTATGATGGGGAGCTGTCCATTGTATATCCCGCCGCTGTCTTGTCCGGCACGGAAAACGAAGAGGTCGCGCGGTTATTTCTTGCATTTTTGCAATCTGTTGAGGCGCGGGCAATCTTTGCGGCCCATGGGTTTGGGGTTTACTCTTAAGCGATTCTATTAAAAAAGGTGACATACATCATGATTGGTGCAATCATAAACGCCGCCGCTATTGTGGCGGGCAGTTTACTGGGACTTTTATTTAAAGGCAGGATGACTGAAGCACTTTCGGGAAATATCCTGCGTGTCATCGGGCTTTGTGTCTGTATCATCGGTATCTCCGGTGCGCTTTCCGGGGATATTATGCTTTTGGTCGTGTCTTTAGCCCTGGGCGCTTTTGCCGGGGAACTCATAGACATAGATAAACGCTTAAACAAGTTCGGAATCTGGCTACAAAAAAAATTGATGCGTGATTCTGAAAACTCCAATTTCGCAGAGGGTTTTGTTGCGGCCACTCTCTTATTTTGCGTAGGCGCTATGGCGATTATCGGCTCCATCGAGAGCGGCATTCGAGGGGACAGGAGCATCATATTCACCAAGTCTATTTTGGATGGCGTGAGCTCTATGATTCTGGCTTCTTCTCTCGGTTTCGGCGTTTTGGTTTCGGCGGCGGCGGTTCTGATTTATCAAGGCGGCATTGAATTTTTTGCGGGATACTTGCACCACATTTTAACAGATACGCTCATCACGCAGATTTCAGCGGTGGGCAGTGTCATGATTTTAGGCATCGGCCTCAATATGGCCTTGAAAGCTGAGATTAAAGTGGCGAACCTTTTGCCCGGACTCCTATTTGTCGCCGGGTACTATTACTTGATTTTGCATTAGGCGGGGAAAACACCCGCCGCCTGCGGGCGGCACCCTCTTTGCGAAAGAGGGCAGGGGTGCGAAGACCAATGTAGGGGCGACTTGTAGTCGCCCGTGGTACCAGTTTTCCGGGTAGTAAGGGCGCGGGCGACTGCAAGTCGCCCCTACAGGTGCATTCGACACCATACACTATAAGCCTTTCGTACATTTACCACCTTACACAGTCACTAACCTAAGCAGAATCAAGGAGCCGTCTATGGATCTCTCCCCCATCTTGATCTCCCTTCAAACAGCCTCTGCGGCGACTGTGATCACCTTCTTTCTGGGTGTCCTCGCCGCTAGATGGGTGTTTTCTTTGCGTGTAAGGTCGCTCAAAATAACCCTTGATGCGCTTTTCACCCTTCCTCTTGTCCTGCCGCCGACGGTGGCGGGGTTTTTCCTTTTGTACCTCTTCGGTATAAGAGGGCCCATTGGGGCGTTTTTGATGGAATTTCTCGGTGTGCGTCTGGTGTTTTCTTGGACTGCTACTGTCCTCGCGGCGGTGGTGATCTCCTTCCCTCTCATGTATCGTAGCGCACGAGGCGCCTTTGAGCAGGTGGATAGAAATCTCCTCTATGCCGCACGTACCCTTGGGCTTGCTGAGGGGAAGATCTTCTGGCGCATTCTGCTTCCCACTGCGGCGCCCGGTGTAATCTCCGGGGCGATTTTGGCCTTTGCCCGGGGACTGGGTGAGTTTGGCGCGACTATCATGATCGCCGGGAATATCGCGGGTGAGACGCGGACGCTTCCGGTGGCGGTCTATTCCTCTGTGATGGCCGGGGACTGGGCAACTGCTGGTTTCTACGTGGCTGTCATCGTGGGGATTGCCCTCCTTGTGATCGGCGGGATGAACTACTTTTCTTCCCGAGGAGGGAGGCGCGTATGAGTTTAGAAGTGCAGATCAAAAAGCGGCTGTCCAATGACTTTACCCTAGATGTCTCCTTTGAAGCAGAAAGTGAAACCCTCGGTGTCCTCGGCGCTTCTGGAAGCGGGAAGAGTATGACCCTCAAGTGCATCGCGGGAATTGAAACGCCGGACAGTGGACGGATTGTCTTAAATGGACGTGTCCTCTATGATTCCGACCGGCGGATCAATCTCAAACCCCAGGCGCGGCGGGTGGGGTATTTGTTTCAGAATTATGCCCTCTTCCCCAAGATGACAGTCTTACAGAATATCGCTTGCGTGATGGGTCGAGATGTCGATCCTGATGCAACTCATGCACTCATCCGGCGCTTTCAGTTGGAGGGCTTGGAGGATCGCTATCCCGCCGAGCTCTCCGGCGGGGAGCAACAGCGGGTGGCATTGGCACGAATTCTGGCAAGCCGCCCGGAGGCTATCCTCTTAGACGAGCCCTTTTCCGCACTGGATACCCATCTGCGGGAGCAGTTGCAGTTGGAGCTTCCCGCCCTTTTAGAGGGCATAGACAATGTGATCTTCGTCACCCATAGCCGAGACGAGGTGTATCGGCTTTGCCCTAGCTTACTTGTCCTCCACCTAGGACAGGTGATGGCTTCCGGGACAACACAGCGGGTTTTTGAAAACCCAGAAACGGTTTCTGCAGCACGGATCTGCGGGTGTAAGAACATTTCTCCCATCCGCAAGCTCTCTGATCGGCGGATTCTGGCGCTGGACTTTGGGCTTGAGTTGGAAGTTGGATCCCCTGTGTTAGATGAACACACGCATATCGGGATTCGAGCCCATGATTTGAAACCGGTTTCGGATGACACTGCACCGAATAGCTTTGGGGTCACCCTCCTTGACCAGACACAGGATGTGTTTGAGTGGAATCTGCGTTTTCATCCCCTGGGAGCGACTGATGCGACACCTCTGTGGTGGAAGGTAAGCCGGGAGATCTACACGACCCCGCCGAGCTATCTGTGTGCGCCGGCTGGCGCTTTGATGTTATTGAAAGAAAAGAGGCTGGAAAGATGAAATCTTTCCAGCCTCTTATTTTGTGCGCTTGCGCTTAGGTGGTATAGGGTCATCTGTTAGCCCAACTAAGTAATCCACGCTCGTTTTATAGAATAGTGCCAATGTTATTAGGTGATGAATCGGAAAAGGCTGTATGCCTCTTTCGTATCTGCTATAGGTATTTTGATTGATCCCTAAAAGTTCTCCAGCTTGAGTTTGATTTAAATCGGCATCTTGCCTTAAATCTCTTATTCTCTGAAACACAGTCATATACATCACCACGAAAAGCATAATGCACATGTGAATGATAGTATTGATTTTAAATCATATATGATTTAAAATGTCTTTGAGGTGATCTGCATGAATTCACATAAAAAAGATGAAGTAATTGACTTTGAAACTAGGCGCATAGAAAAAAACCTGTCACAACTCGGCGCAAAAGTAGCGGATGCGATTGTGCTTTTGGTTGATGTACAGCAAGAGTTGGAGGAGTTGTATATATCCCTGGATGATACGGATGAGGCTACGTAGGACGCGACGCCCTCGGCGCGCCGTGTCTCAAATTTGCAACGCAACATCAGGCTTATCAAAATTGGCACTCCGGCGCGCCGAGGGCGTCGCGCCCTACAGGTGTCCCTGCCCTTTTGCGCTTCGTTCCAGCATTTCGTTCATTAAACAAATTAAAACTGCCATGCCCAGCAGGATGGGAAAAAGCGCTTCCAGGGAGATATGCGATAAAAGCGGCCCTTTCAGGGAGGACAAGATGGCGGCTCCCACGCCGTATGCGGCTACCTCATGGCCTACCATCCGTGTGAGGATTTGGGGATTAAAGCGATTCGCGGTGTCGTGTATTAGGCAGGGGAAGATGGGCGCGAATCCTAAGCCTACTAGGACTGCGCCAATTAGGCTATCCATGCGGAGTAAAATCACAAGCCCCACGATGGATAGGGCTATCCCGAAGCGCACCATGGTGATATCCCGCACACGGTTTGCTACGGTTCCGAAGAGGAGCCGTCCGCCCACTGTGGCGCCGTAGAAGCAGGCGGTAAACATCCCCGCCGTGGTAGAGGCCATACCTCTTGATCCCACCAGTACAGTCGCCAGCCAGAACCCCATGGAGGTTTCCATGCCGCCGTAGAGAAAGAAGAGACCTACCTCCATGACTTCATGCCGTTTTTTAGTCAGGTACCGTTTTTTCTGATTTGCCTCGGTTTTCTCCTCTTGCAGTCTCTCTTCTCGCTCCCATAGCCCCACTCGAAGGCTCACCAGTACAATTACAGCAGAAACACCCACAATCCCGGCTAAGGCAACATAACCTGCACGCCAGCCGGACAGGGCAATCATCCGAACCATGATGATAGGGGCAACTGTAGGCCCCAGACCCCAGAAGGCGTTGAGCCAATTCAGGTATCTGGCGGAAGAAAATGACTTCGCCAGGTATGCGTTTAAGCTGGAATCTACCAGTCCACCGCCTATCCCAGCCAGAGCCGCCCCGATTACGACCACGGTGAAGTTCGGCGAGAGGGCAATCATAAGCAGGGATACTGCGATCACGACTATCCCCAGCAAGTCAATGGCTTCCAACTTCAGAAAGCGGGTAAACTTGCCAAGCTGACTGCTGGTTAAGGCATACAGCGCCGTATTGGCGATGAGCATGAGACTGGCCTGTTCTATCAACAGCCCCATATAGGCCATCTTGTCCGGCCAGGCGGAGGCAAATGCTCCTGTCGGCAGTCCTGAGGCAAAGGAACTCAGATAGACCACCGCCAGGAGCATAAACATGTGTTTTCGTTTCATTCGTTTCTCTTACGCCTTCTATCTGGATACGTCAATCAGTATTTCCGTCACAAAATCCGTGCTATTCTTTGTTGTCCAATAGTCCACCACATAACGCTCATAGCATTCATCGCCGCAGATGTACTTGTGCTTCTCTGCCCAGGCCATCATCTTCTCATAGGTCTCCGCAATATGCTCATGTCCGCCTATGTGATAGCAGGACAAATAGAGCCCGCCGCCGAATTCCATCGTTGAATCCTCTTGGGGCAAGATGGTCTTCTGTACAAGGCGCATGGTTTTACAGGTTCCCGTCATCCGCTCTTTGCAGGAGGGATACTGGATGAGTACGGGCCCTGTGATAGCGTTTTCGGCATGTTCGACTTGATTGGTGAACTCGATATTGATAATCGCTTCCATAGGCGCGCTGTTGTAGGCTTGCTCCATATAGAAGTAGGTGCCCTTTTCCCGAAACTTCACGCCCACTTCCGTCGCATTGTTTTCCAGAACCGTTTGGGCTTCTTCGATTAGCTCAAGCCAATCTACGACAGAGGTATGTTTTTCATGCCATGCGTTTCGTTCTATGTTCAGTTCATCCACTTTCTGGGCAAATACTCTTCTCGTTTGGTTGAGGGTACTGCCCTCAATGAAGCTTTGGATCTCGGACAGGGTGAAACCCATTTGCTTGTAGTACTTTAAAATGGGTATGGTCAAAAGTGTCTCGGTTGAATAATATCTGTAGTTGTTTTCCCCAATTTTGTCAGGCCGAAGAATCCCTTGCTCGTCATAAAACCGCAAGGTTTTTCTGGAGACGCCGCATTTTTCCGCCGCTTCCCCTATGGTATAGGAATCCTGTAGTTTCATATCATCACAACCTCTGAACGGGAGAGGGAAAACTGAAACGTTCTCCCTCTCTGCATGTTGATCCTTACTTCTTGGCTGGTTTCGCCGGTAGAATTTCTTCTACTTCGCTGTGTGGTCTTGGAATTACGTGGACAGAGACAAGCTCGCCCACACGTTGTGCCGCCGCCGCGCCTGCGTCTGTTGCCGCTTTGACTGCGCCTACATCGCCTCTGACCAATACGGTCACAAGGCCGCCGCCTACATGCTCTTTGCCGACTAGGTATACGTTTGCCGCTTTTACCATTGCGTCTGCCGCCTCGATAGATGCGACGAGACCTCTTGTTTCAACTAATCCCAATGCGTCATGCTGTGCCATAAATATTCTCCTCTAAAAATTTATTTTTTGATCTCTATGGTGGTTGAAGCGTCTGCGCCCAGCGCGTTTGCTTCTTCCATATCTAAATGACACTCCAAAACGGAATCATCATTCGCCCGAATTAAGGTGTCATACAAGACACCGCCTCTGGTTCCGTACACTGCAATGCTCACATGCTGTCCATCCTGCACACCCAGCCGCTTAGCGTCTTCGCAGGTCATGTGGATGTGCCGCTGTGCGATCATCAGGCCTTCCTGCAAGCGCACACTCCCTTTGGCGCCCACTAGGGTGACATCACCCGGGGTGCCTGTCAGATCACCGGAGGACTTGATTGGAGCGTCTACGCCGAGTCGGAAACAATCGCTTGCTAGGATTTCAACTTGCGTCTTTCCGCGGACTGGCCCGAGTACTCGTACTTTCTCAATGGCGCCTTTGGGGCCGCAGATGGTCACAGTCTCTTTGCAGGCGTACTGTCCGGGTTGGGACAGGTCTTTCGTCTTCGTCAAGGTGTATCCTGTGCCGAACAGGCTTTCCAGATCCCCTTGCGATAGATGGATATGCCGATTTGAAATCCCGATTGGGATTCTATCTTCTGGTGGACTTCTCAATACATCCAGAATCGCTGTCAATATTTCATCATGACTACCCGTATGGTTCACGCTCCTTTCTGTAGCACTGTTTTGTGTTTTCTTTTATCATATCACGTTTTCCCCTTTCCCTCACCCCTCTTTCAATACAGCAATTAAATCTTTGAAGATTGTATTTAACTCTTGCCGCGGTATCCCAGAATCCTTGCAGTTCGACAATAGTGTCTTCATCTCATTGACGATCCCTCTTGTCACACCGCTTGGTTTACTCTGGCTGATCTTATAGTCAAATAGCGGATCGCTATCGGCAAGGGTTGCGCAGTCTTTGATCCCGTAGGCCACTTTTTTTGTGTTAATCAAATGGAGGGGACTTACATTTTCTGATACAGAGCTTCCGCCCCAGGTTCCGCACCCTAATGTGAAAGATGGCAGGAGACCGGTACTGGCGCCGGTGCCGCCTTGGCTGGCGCCGGTGTTGACCAGAATGCGGGAGGCAGGTTTTACAGAGAACTCCCTGACAATATCATCGTTTCTCGTATGTAAGCTCAGGGTGTGTCCGATTCCATTTTGCAGAAGGTCGATGCACAGGTAGCAAGCCTCTTCCCAGTCTTTCACTGTGTAGAATCCCAGCACTGTGGTGAGCTTTTCATAGGACAGAGGATAAGCGTCTCCCACGCCGTATTGTTCGCCGATGAGTACCTTTGTACCTTCCGGAATTGAAATCCCGGCGGCTTTCGCAATGACGGATGCCTCTCGTCCGACAAATTTGGCGTTCATGGTGTGGGTGCCTTTGAATATGACACTACAGACTTTTTTGGTCTCTTCCCCGTTCATGAAATAGCCGCCCTGACGCTTGAACTCAGCGACTACCGCATCGCGGATGCACTCTTCTACGACAATTGCCTGTTCCGAGGCGCAGATTGTGCCGTTGTCGAAGGTTTTGCTGGCAATGATATCCGAAACTGCTTTCGGAATATCCGCACTTCGTTCGATATAGGCCGGAGTGTTCCCTGCCCCCACGCCAAGAGCCGGTTTCCCAGCGCTATAGGCCGCTTTTACCATCCCGGGGCCGCCGGTTGCGATGATTAGCTTTACTTTGTCGCTTTTCATCATCTCTTCCGTGGCCTCTATGGAGGGTTTTGTGATACAGCCCACGATGTGTTCAGGCGCACCGGCCTCTACCGCCGCTTTGCACATCAATTCCGCCGCCGCCATTGTACAGTTGAGGGCTGACGGATGAGGAGAAAACACGATGCTATTCCGGGACTTGATGGCGATAATCGCTTTGAACATTGCCGTAGATGTTGGATTTGTGGAGGGGATGATCCCCATTAAGAGTCCCATGGGTTCGGCGATCACTGTAATCTTGTTCTTGAGGTCTTCTTCGATCACCCCTATGGTTTTCATATCTTTGATGGCCTCGTATACTAAGGTGGTGGCTAAGTGATTTTTATATGTCTTGTCTGCCACATTACCAAAACCGGTTTCTTCCACCGCCATCTTTGCGAATTCTACGTTATACCGCTTTGCCGCCGCAACCATACTCTGCAAAATCCGGTCGATCTGCTCTTCTGTATAAGTTGCAATCTGCTCCGCGGCTATACTGCCTCGTGCGACTAAGTCCTGGGTCTCTTGGATGCTTTGCGAGATCACAGGGTCTTCTTTCTCCGGCTTCCGCTCTGTTTGACAGACGGGAGGCACCGTACTTCCTTGTACTCCTTGTGCTTCCGTGGAAAACTGTATGCCATGCTGATTTGCCAAGTCTCTAGCTGATGGGGTGATGATGGTCTTTGTTTCAAGGAAAACGGTCTTCTCGCCTGTTTTATACAGGCGCTCGATGTCCACTACGGATATTAAGTTTGCCATAAAATCTCCTCCTTTCTAGAGTAGAGATGAAATCAGCTTCTCTGATGGTGATGGAATCACTTCGGCGTTTAGGAATAGTCCCTTTTCCCCCGCCAAGGCTGTGCCTACATCAATTCCAACCTGTACTGCCGCCACGTCACCTGTGAAGCTGAAATATGCTTTTCCCCCCAAACCGTGTCCTAAGCGGAGTTCTAGGGGCGCTACACTTGTAGCTTTTAGAACCGCGTCCGCTACAATTACCATGGTGGAGAGAGAAAAGGATTCGATGATCCCCACTGCCTCAATATAGTCCGGCATGGCGGCGCCTACGATTGCGGAGAAAATGGCGGGTGTGACATTTGGGATGATAATGCTATCTACGATATATTCTCCGGCTTCCTGTTCTCCGACTTCTATGGAGCTTTCCACAGCAGAGATATCACCTGTTACAAGGACAATATATTTCCCGGGGCAAGTAGTCGTTGCTGTGACGATCTCCACATGGGCGATTTTTACCATTTGATCCACGGTATATATCCCCCGGGCTATGCTTGTGAATTCAATCATTCCAATCGCTTGCCGCATACTAGCCCCCCTCTCTTGTGATTTCGATGTAGTCTTTTGTCACTTCGGTGACGATGCCATCTATACTGGCATGGATTCTGGCGCCTAGCGCGCCTTCTGGGATCTCGCCGATTACTTGCCCGCTCTGCACATGGACGCCTTGGCTAACAGTCGGCACAACGGGTGCACCTACATGCTGATTTGTCGCAATCCGCACGTACTTGGGCGTGATAGCAATCTCCGTTAGAGGAGCCGCTTTGTCGTATTTCCAGAGTCCCAACTTGTAAAGAAGACGCTTACCGGGAAGCAATCGGTGTTCTCTGCCGAACCTTGCTGTGAAAGTCATTTTGTCCGGCTTGTAGCGGATCCCCTCCCCAAGGAGCCTGTCTCGGTATCCTTGATTGGCTGTCTTCGGGAACAGTCCCGCTGGACAGGAAACCAGTTCACATAGTCCACAAAGGCAACAGAGTTGCGCCCGCTTTTGGGCTTCCATGTCTTCGATGTTATAATTCGCCATCCGCATTGTCTTGTGGGGTTCTGAGTCATGCCCCAAGAGATAGCGGGGACATAGATCCGTACACATGCGGCATTGCTCACAAGTGGAGCGATTGATTCGTTTGATCTGTTCTGCTGACATGCTTTTCTTTCGGATGAGTACGCTTTGACGCTTGAGCAAGATCAGGGCTTTTGTCTTCTTGGAAATATGACCGTCCAAGTTCTCTAAAACCGCCCCCATCATGGGGCCGCCGTCTATTACGGTATGCTCTGCGTAGTCTTCTAGCTCGGTGTGGGCTAATACATCTCGCACGGGTGTCCCGATGGGCGCTTTGATTGTGATTGGATTTGAGATATCTCCTGCTAGGGTCAGGAATGTTTCGGTGACTGGGCTTCCGTCTACGGCGCGGTATATATTTAAGGCCGTTTCCACGTTGATAACCACACAGCCCACTGCGATTGGGATATTTGCCTCCGGGACGATACGTCCGGTCAGTTCGTATACCAGTACTTGCTCATCTCCCGCGGGGTAGATGTCTGCCATGGGTTTGACTTCCAGAAGGGCTTCCAGTCCCTGGGCGCGGATTGTCTCGTTTAGTATTTGTATGATCTCTGCGTGTTTTTCCTTAATGCCGATGATGGCCTTTTCGGCTTCCACACATTCTCTTGCATAATTTAAGCCTGCCAAGACCTCTGCTGGGAAATGTTCTAAAAGCTCCTGATCTACGCGGATTAGAGGCTCACACTCTGCGGCGTTTAGGAGTACATATTCGGCTTTGCTCGCCAGCTTCACATGAGTCGGGAAACCCGCTCCGCCGCCTCCTATTACCCCTGATTCTCGAATCATCCCGGCTATATCCATCTGCTTCCACCTCGACTAGACTAGCTTGCAATCCTCATCTATGATGCCCACAATCGCCGCATCGACTGGGATGGTATCATCACCGATCATCCGGCGGGCGGCGGAGCCTGTGCAAACGAGGACACGATCGCCTATGCCTGCGCTCATGGTATCAACGGCCACAAGCCGCGCACCATCGTCACGCCCGCCGATGACTTCCACCAGCATGAGTTTAAAGCCATTTAAGGCCTCTGTTTTCCTGGTCGCCCATACATTGTCAATCAACTTTGCTGTTAACATTTCGCTATCCTCATGCTTTCCTGAATTCTAGAAATGGCGGCCTCTACAGAGGCGGTGTCACCTAGTATGGCGAGTAAGATCATATTCTGGGGACAGCTCCCCTTTACGTCACATACGGTCACGTCTACGATTTTATATGCAATGTCCGCGGCGACCACCATGTCGATCATGCGGCCTTGGACGAGACCAATCGCGTCGGTGCAGACACTTGCTTTCTCTATTTTGGTGTTAGAACGCTTGATAATGATTTCCAGTGCCCCGGGTGAGGGGGATTTAATAATACGAAATTCCATCAGAAGGACCTCCCTATACTTTGCTATTCTTACAGCTGAGGGCAATGCCCAGAGGTGTGACAAACATGGGATTTTCCGGTTTGTGGGTAAACACACCTGTTCTCTCGGTGATGATGGTCTCTATCCCGCTCAGACAAGCTGTGCCGCCGACTAATAATATCTCCTGCACCTCATGTCCCGCTATGTGGCGGCTTATAATAGACGCAACTTTTTCGATGACGGGCTTTAAGACACCGATTAGCTCTTTATGGTTCTTATACTCCCGCTTGAAGAGTTCCGCCTCGTCATAAGGGAGTTTGTACGCACCGGAAACTACGAGGGAGAAATGTGTCCCACCTGTGGGCTCGTCGCTGACATGAAGGACTTCACCGTCTTTGATGATGGAAATCCCCGTTGTGCCGCCGCCGATGTCTACGATGGCGCCGTTTCGAATCTTCAGCACCTCATTTGCCGCTGTGGGTTCGTCTAAGATGCGGTCTATTTCAAATCCGGCGCTCTCCACTACGTTTTTGATGGCACCGGAATCCAGCAGATCTGTCCCCGGTGGGATCGCCGCCGCGGCTGAGAGGAGTTCGGTGTCTAACTTTTCTTCCAGCTCTTGCTTCATCTCTCGCACGATTTGGACTGCACCCATGTAATCAACCACCATACCGTCTCTCACCACATCGGCGTAACGATATGCGCCGGCGACTGGCTCACCCGCTTCGTTTAAGACGCAGATCACAACACAGGCTGTGCCTAGGTCTACTCCTGTGTAGTATCTTGCGCCTTTTGCAAATATAGGTTTTTCCACTACTTGCAGGAAATCTTTGATTAACTTGTCGCAATACTTAAAATCCATGCTTCCTCTCCAACTCGTGGGCTTTACGTCTTTGTAATGGGGACAGTGGCAAAGCCTAAATCCTTGCGCAGTACCGTTGTGATTGCTTCCAGGGCGCTCTCTATACTCTGAACATCACCGGTTATGATGAGGGAGCCTGTTGCTCTATCCAGAAAGGCGATTTTCACTGTGGCCGCTTTTGTGGCGATGTCTGCCGCGATGATACTGGTCTCGCAGGGGGTTAGGGTCAGAATGCCAATGGCACCCCGGGGCTCCATGCTTAGATTTTCGTATACATCCTCCATGGGAGCCGCGATGATATGGGCAATCGTCACCTGTTTGCCGGGAACGGATTCCTGAATGATACGTTCGATGCTGTGGTCGTCTCTCAATATGCTCATAGGTCACCCCGTTCTAATGTCTTACGATTGTACAGGTAATGCCATGTTGATTGATGATATCTTGCACTTCTGATAGTCTTCTTTCAGGCACTGTGTAGTCACCCTCAAGGGTGTATTCCAGACCCAGCGCTGGGTATTTCCCTATGCTGAGTTTATGATAGGGTAGGATTTCTATCCCTTTGAAGTTGCGGTACTCGGTGAACGGCTTTAGGAACTGCGCCATTTGTTGGATGTTCTCCGCGTCATCGTTAACACCCTTTAAGAGTGGGACACGGACGAGCACATTGTACTTTCTCCGGATGAGTTGGGTCACGTTTTCTAAAATACTCTCATTGTGGACGCCTGTATAGAAGAAGTGTCGTTTGGAGTCCATAAGCTTGAGGTCATACAAAAACAGGTCGGTGCATTCGGCGATTTGGAGCAGAGAGGAAAGTCTTCCATATCCGCTGGTCTCCACGGCTGTGTTGATGCCTTGCTCTTTACAGGCGAAGAGTAAATTTGCCGCAACTTCCGGCTGTATGATGGCGTCTCCGCCACCTAAAGTCACGCCGCCGCCTGAGACGTCGTAGAAGGGTCTGTCTTGCTCTATGATTTCTAAGAGTTCAGAAACTGTCTTCGCCTCGCCAAAAATTGCCAGGGCGGACTGGGGACAAGCTCGTTCACAAGCTCTGCATCCGATGCAATCAATGCTTCGGATTACCTGGTGTCTTCCGCCAGTCATTACGTGGATATTAGCGGGACAGACCGGGACACAAGCTCCGCAGTCGTTACATACATTTTGCCGATACATCACCTGATACTTGCTGTCTAACCCCTCCGGGTTTGAGCACCATTTACAGCGCAGGGGACAGCCTTTGAAGAAAACCATGGTTCTCACGCCCGGGCCATCAAAGGTGTTGTATTTTTGCACATTGAATATGAGGGCTTTTCTTTCCATCATGAGACTAGACCGACTCAATCATAGTGCGGCTGATGATTTCATCTTGTACATCCTTGCAGAGCTCAATGAAGAAGGCACTGTATCCGGCAACGCGGACTACCAGATCCCGGTATTTCTCAGGGTGCTTTTGCGCGTCGAGCAAGGTGGCGTTATCTAAGTAGTTAAACTGTACCTCTCCCGCACCTAGGATAGAGGATGTACGCAGTAGGGTGATGATGCCCTCTTCCCCTTCTTTTGTATCGAGAAGCCCGCTCATCAACTTGAAGTTGTGTACCATACCGATGTTCATGCTGTCGTTTGGCATTTTTGATATAGACTTGATAACCGAAGTCGGCCCGAAGACGTCCGAGCCCTGGCTAGGACTAATCCCATCAGAAAGAGGCATCCAAGCATTACGTCCATTGGCGGAAGCGCCTGTGAGTCCGCCGAGAGGGGTGTTGTTTGAGATGGAAAGCGTCCCGTGGCTTAGGATGGAGTATAGGGTTTTGTATTTCCGGTGGTCGCTCTCTGTAAAGTGGACAAGGTCGGCGGCAATGTTATCGGCATAGTCGTCGTCGTTGCCGTATTTGGGGGCATTGATGCAGTCTGCCTTGATTTGATCGTAGCCGACAAAGTCCGCTTTCAGCGCTTGGTTGAGTTGATCCAATGTGTATTTTTTGTCGTCAAAGACCAGCTTCTTAATCGCCGCCATGGAATCTGTATAGGTGGCAAGACCTGACCAAATAACACCGGGGCCGAAGTTATACATGGCGCCGCCGGATGCCACGTCTTTTCCGCTTTCCATACAGCCTTCGTACATGATGGACATCAGCGGTTTCGGCGCAAGTTCTCTGTGGACACGCTGGGTGATTACCGTTGCGATGCTGGAGAGTTTTGTAACATATTGAATCTGCTCTTTTACAGCTTGGTCAAACTGTTCAAAAGTTTTATACTGGCTCAGATCCCCCGCATCCGGCGTTACTTTTCCTCCATAGTGGAGGGGAACACCATGATTTAGGGTAAGTTCGATGCAGATCGGCCACTGAGTGTAGGCTGTGGATGTCCACTGGTATAAGCGGCCTGCTTTTTGCGGCTCTACACAACCCATGAGACAGTAGTCTCTGGCATCTTCGATGGAGACACCTTTTGCCAGCATCATTTTAATACTGGTATCGTCAAAGTGGCAGGCAGGGAAGCCCATACCGGCGCGGATGACGTCTACGATTTTCTTCAAATACGCCTGGGGCGACTGGTTGTGGATCCGTGCCGCCAGAGAGGGCTGATACACTTTGACATGTCTCACAGCGTCCATCAGCAGATAGGTGAGGCCGTTTGTCGCGTCACGGCCTTCTCGTGTTACGCCGCCGACACACATGTTGACGAAGGGCTGATAACCCGCGAAGAATTTCGACCCGCCTTCACTGGTGACCCACATCATTTCAGACATTTTAATCAGCATACAGCCCGCTAAGTCGAAGGCTTCATACTCTGTCAAATTACCAGAGCTAATATCGGCTTGATAGAAGGGATACATATATTGATCTACCCGACCGATGGACATGCCTGTTTGATTTTCTTCTACCACCAAGAGGGATTCCACTGTCCAAACGGATTGGATCGCTTCCCAGAAATTGGAGGGTTTGTGGGCAGGGACACGGGCGTTTACTTTGGAGATAGTCAAAAGCTCTTGCTTCCGCTTTGGGTTACTCTCCTTTTGAGCCAGCTCCGCCGCGTATTCGGAGAGTCTTCTGGCGTAGATCATGACCCCTTCTGTGGTGTCGATGACGGATTTGTAGAAGTAGATTTTGTCGAAATCATCGGGGTTTTCATAGTCTAGCTTTTCCAGGTGATCTTTCGCTTCTTGCTGGATATCCAGCATCCCTTTTTTCATTAGGATTACGTCATAACCGGGATTGGAGTCCCCGCCGCCGTTTAGGGCGTGATAAGAACAGTCGGAGACGTAGGACTCGCCGGAGATCTCCCAGACACCGGCTTCCCGGAACTGGTCTTCGCAATATTCGTCAACAGATTTCCCCTTCCAGAAGGGAAATAGTTCTTCCCGCATGATTCGCTTGTCTTCCTCTGATATGTAGAAGGGATCTTGCGCGCGGGTTCCGATTGTGTCGATTTCTTGCTCCATCCAGCGCCATGCAATATCGGGCGAGAAGGCACCTGCACGGGGTGCTCCATTTGGGGCTCCCACGATGAGTTCATCGTCTTGGATCACGAGAGGCGCTGTCTCACAGCAATAGCGGAAACACTTTGCTCTGAGCATGATTTTGGGCATACCGGGGTTTTCCTTGGCAATCTTGGTGATCGCCCGGGCGCGGTGGGTTGTGATAGATGGTCTTTGCTTCAGGAAGTTTTCCTTTAGCTTTACATGCCGCTCAGTCGGGCCATCTGGGATATCCGCCTGGGCTACGCCTCTGCCCCCTGGAAGATATGGGGCAGGGCTCGGCACAGTAGCGTCTTCTACCAAACCCTCAAAAATCTTAATCAGGGCGCTTCGCTCTTCTGTTGATAAGCTTTTTACTGACTGGGTCAGTTTATTGGAAAATTCTCGAATATCCATCCTGCTCTCCTTTCGCTCTGTGGGACTTTATTGATATGCCTTTTCGTAGAGGGCAACTAGTTCCTCTTTGGTTGCTTGCCTCGGTGCGCTAGGTGTACAGCGGTCTCTCTGGGCACTTTCCGCCATGTGGGAAAGGGCTTCTTTGAATGCGTCACGCTCTATGCCTAGCCCTCGGATTGATGGCGGAAAATCTAGTTTTCGCATAAGGTCTCGGCTTGCTTCGATCAAGCTCGCTGTCCCCTCTCGTGTTGTCCGGGCGGGGAGATGGAGCAATGCGGCCAGGTGGGCATAACGGATGCGCTCTCGCTCTCCCCCACCTCCGCAGAGACAGGCGTTCCACTCCATGACAGGCAAGAGCATCATCGCATTGGCACGCCCGTGGGAGATGTGAAACCGTCCGCCCAGGGCGTGGGCGAGACTGTGGTTTAGCCCTAGATTGGAGTTTGTAAAAGCCATCCCTGCCATACAGGAGGCATTTTGGATCCGATCTCTGGCATAGGCGTCTGCCGGGTTTTTATATAGGGTTTCCAAGTATGCAAATACCAGTTGCACTGCCTTTTCCGCCAGGGCATCGGTGAAATCTGTAGCATTGATTGATACATAGGCTTCCAAGGCATGTACCAGCACGTCTATTCCGGTATCAGCCACCACTCTGTTCGGCACATGTTGCAGGCAGACTGAGTCGAGGATGGCGATGTCCGGTGCGATGAGTTCGTCCACAATGACGACCTTGTTGCCATCGACCGTGATGACGGAGAAATCTGTCACCTCAGAGCCTGTGCCGCTGGTGGATGGGATTGCGATGAACTGCGGTCGTTTGAAGGATGCGCCCTCCATTTTCCAGGCTCCATAGAGAATCGCCTTGGCTGTGTCAATGACCGATCCGCCGCCCAGTGCAACCAGCACATCCGCACCAGATGCCCGAAAGACCTCTAGCCCCGCCGTGACGACTTCCATATCCGGATCCGGGCGAACGTCTTGGAATACATGGGATTCTATTCCCGCTTCTCGTAGTAGCTCTATGGCTTGCCCCAGATAACCCAGTTCAGCCATGATGCCGTCTGTTATGATACAGGCTCTGGAGCCGGAGATTGTTTTTAGTAATCCTATGGATTTCTTTCCTGCATAGATCTTCGATTTGATGGTAAAGGTGTCATTCATACTAAATCCCCCGGCACATCACGCACACCATAGCCTACTTTTCGAATATAAACCAAATGCATGGGCGAAACATTATCGCTTGTAATGCCGCATCCCACTGCGCCGCTTCCCAGTGTCATGGATGGGAACAGATTCGTTGTAAGTCCGATGCCGCCGAATACAGCGGGTGTGTTGACTAGTACTCTCGCAACTGGTTTTCTCAGGATAAACTGGCGGATTACCTCTTCATCTTCTGAGTGGATGACCAATGTGTGGCCTTGCCGTTCGCCGATCAAGAGCTCAATGCACTTTTCACAGGCATTTTCCCAGTCTTCCTCCACGTAGTAGGCGAGGACGGGGCATAGCTTTTCTTTGGCATAGGGGTTTTCATGGAAGACATACTTTTGCTCGGAGATCAAGAGGGTCGTGTCCTCCGGCACGTGGAATCCGGCTCTTTTGGCGAGTCTCGCCGCTGAGAGGCCGATCATTTCATCACTCTGCCTGCCGTCTCTTAAAAATAGTTTCTCGCCCAGGGCTTCTGATTGCTGTGCCGTTAGGAAGAATGCGCCCTTTTTCTTTAGCTCTCGTTTGACTTCTTCTGAAATACAGGCTTCTACCACAAGGGAATGCTCCGCCGCGGCTACGATGCCGTTGTCAAAGGTCTTGCTTTGGATAATATCTTGAACCGCTTTTTCGATATTCGCTGTACGCTCTATGAAAACAGGGCCATTTCCCGGGCCGCCGTAGATTACTTTTTTACCGCTTTGTAGAGCTGGGTCTAATAGCTCGCTTACACCTGTGTTTACAATCACTGATACGGCCTTGTGCCGCATGAGTTCGATTGTCCCGGCCTCGCTGATGGTGTTTAGGTAGCTGATTGCACCCTGTGGCAGTCCGTGTTTCTCCGCACTTTCGATGATGAGATCGAGGACGCGAAAAGAGGTCTTTTTCGCCAATGGGGGCGAGGAAAACACAATGGCATTACCGGACTTTACTGCGATTAAGGTCTTAAAAATCGCCGTTGAGACCGGATTGGTGGGCGGACAAAGCCCGACGACCACACCTAGAGGTACACCAACATCCATGGTGCGTTTTTCCCGGTCTTCATTTAGGACACCGAGACAGCGCAATGTGCGCAGTTGGCGCCGGAGCTCATTGCATACAAATTTGTTTTTCAGATATTTATGCTGTGGGTTGCCATATTCTGTTTCTTCATGAGACAGATGGGCAAGTTCTTTCAGATGAGGCTCTAGGTCACTTGCGATGCCTTCGACGATTTTGTCCAGCCGCGCAGAAGAAAACTCTGCCATCTTCTTCTGCGCCGCGCTGGCATTTTCCGCGCAAATCCGTGCCTCTTGGACAGATAATAGGTCGCTGTCTATCACTTTCATAGGCCTATTCCTCAACGGCTGGCGGTAATAGCGCATCTATGGAATAACGCTCTATGATCTTGTAGAGTCCCTCATGGGGGGACGGGATCACCACGGAGCTGTAAACCTCAGCCCCCATGTCGGTCACTGCCATCACACCGGCTTCCACAGCGGTTTTACACGCCGCTACGTCGCCTTGTACCAAAACGGAGATGTAGCCGGATGCCACATTTTCGAAACCGAGGAGTTCTACACTGGCGGCTTTTACCATAGCGTCCGCCGCTTGTAGGACGTATACGATGCCGAATATCTCGATCATGCCAAGGGCTTGATATTTTTTCATAGTCAAATCCTCCCCTTACACATTGTAGATCGAAACAATATCGCAAACTTCTTTGATGGGTCTTGGGATCACATTCTTTGCTGTGAGTTTTCCGATTTCAGCCGCCGCTACAGCCCCTGCCTCAACAGAAGCTTTTACTGCACCAACATCGCCACTGACCATAATGGCAACCAAAGTCGAACCCACGTTTTCGTAGGATACGAGCTCGACCTTGGCGGCTTTCAGCATCTGATCGGCGGCGTAAAGTGCCGGCACCATGCCGATGGTTTCTACAAAACCCAGCGCTTCATACTTGTGATTTCTCATGCTTACGCCCCCTTAAATTGTTTCCCTAGTTTGGGATGTATTTGTTGATTGTGTCTCTGCCCTCCGGCGGGGCTTTGAAGTATATTTTCAACTCGCCGTTGACCATTTCATAACGGCTTTCTGTCAAGAAGCCATTTGTCTGTCCGGTGAATAGCGCTTCCAGGACTGCTTTTTGGTTGAGCATCCGGAATTTACCATATTCCGGCTTTAGCGCGGCGATGACATCATCGGCGCAGGCTTCGTCAACTGTGGTGAAATATTTTAGGATTGCAAAGTTTAAAGGCTTTTTCATACGCTTATGCCCCTTTCTTTTTAAATGCTGTAAACGGGTTAACAGCAATAAACAAAATACCTACAAACATCAGGATCGCCGCAAGCCATACGACAGGCGGAAGCGCCCAGCCGTCTTGACCCCAAATGACACCTAGTACGATCCAGCAGAAGAATGGTCCCCAGAAGGAAAATGCGCCGTTTGCCGCCATACCCAAAGCTGTACCGCACATAGCGTTTCCTTTGTACCAGAGGCTAAAGGCATAGAGGGTGAAGAATCCGCTGATGATGAAGAATGGCATTGCGGAGGAATCTGTCACCGCTTGACCAATGAGGCTTAGTGTACGGCCTGCATCGCCGCCGATTAGAAGGAAGAGCGGGGTGAGAATGAAGAGCGCCGCTAGTCCTGATACAGATTGACGGATCAAAATGCCGATTTCAAAGTCGATCATCGCTGTACCGTATCCGGCAACGCAACCTTCAAAGCCCCAACCGATGGCGGCGATAAAGGCGATACCGATGCCGAGCAGCATGGTGGGCGGCGCGTCAGGGGCTACGCTTTGCAGGCCGATTAAGAAGCTTGCAATGAGACAGACTACAATCCCGAACACCATACGTTTGTTGAGTTTTTGCTTGTAGAGAATCCTGCCTAGTATCGCACCGATTGCGGGACAGAGGGCGGCGATGGGTACGATAATGGATCCCGCCAACTGTAGTCCGATGACATAGGCGCTGGTGGAAATGGGACCACCGACTAAAGCGGCAATTACCATGATCCGACCCGGTCTGGATTTCAGGCTTCTGAAGAAGTCGCCCAGTTTTCCTCTGGCGCCGGCAATTCCCAATCCCCAGACGGCGCTGATGGAGTAGTTGATGGCACTGCCTAATGCACCGAGGCCAAATGTGATGGTAATGGCGGTAAGTGCGGCGGTATTTGCGCCATACCAATCATCCCACACTCCCAGTGACATGCCCAGGGTGATGAATGCCGTGTACAGCCCGTAGAACATACCGGACAGTATGGCTAGGGTAATGCCCTTCCTGAAAAATCTTGACTCCAACTGTTGCTTTGCTAGGGTTGCGCTCGATGTAGATGAACTCATTCCAAGATCCCCTCTCCTTTTTGGTGTCTTTGCTTACACCATAGTAATACACACTCTAATGATACACCTTACCCCATAGAGGAATGTAAATGCAATTGTTCTATAAATTCACCTAGAAAGAATTAGTCACATTATACAAGGTATAATGTGACTAATTCTCTATTTGATTTGTCCTCTCCGCAGAATGGATCGGACTATCTTGTTTCAGGGGCTCTATTTGGGATGTGAGAACCTTCCATATATGGGGAATGATGGGAGGCATCCCCTCCCTTCATTTTTCGCCGCCGATAATATGGAACTCCTCCGCGATGCATTGCAGATGCTTGAGGGCTTTTACGGTTTCTTCATATGTCTGCGTGTTTTCGATGACTGCGCTGATTCCATTAAATAAGCCGTAATATGACCGTTTATAGTTTTCCCCTTGATCCGTTGCTGTTTTTGCGTCTAGAGCGAATAGGCTTTGCGCGATGTGTTCTATCATGGTTTAGCTCCTCCTTTCTTTGCAAGTTGAACAACGTAAAAGGGATTCCCATTCAGCGGCGCTTCGCTGAATGGGAACCCCTTCGATAACTGATAATTAGTTCTTGAACTTGGAGAGCTTTAAAGGAGACGATAAAATCGCTCCTAAACAAATTCCACCTGTTCCGCCGACGTGATCGGCTTGATTTGTCTCTCCATCGTGTTCATCGTTCTTGCCTCACTTTCTAGAAATTGATCCAATCTGTAAGCCATCTGCCGGAGGTTATGCCCCAGACCCGGAATTGGAGCACCGGTTGTCCGTTTACATTGAGATTTCTAAAGTATATCCGTGTATACTCAGTGAGAGGCGCTATCTCTACATAGCCTTGCGACACATCTAGCTCAGCGGAGTAGGCCATTGCGGGTGTTGCCAATGAAAATAACATCAAGCCAGCCAGTAGAATCATTAAAAATCTTTTCTTCATTTGTTCATCTCCTTTTAAGCATGCTAACCTTTTATCTTAAAGAGGAGCCCCTACTCCTCACGCGGACGGACTGGAAAGAAGGAAAAAACTTCTTGACTCATGTCGTCTGCACTTCTATCTTCTACATGTTGCCCATCCACATAGAGCGAAAATGTACCATCACCATTATCTACAATGAAAGTCTCTACCGCTCTAAATGCTTCTTCGCTGTCCGTACAGTCAACAAGATGCTCTATGCAATCAACATGCTCAAAATCGCTCTCCCAGTGGGCTGGTAACACCAGAAAGGTGTAAGACGACAAAAACAGCGTTCCAACTAGAAGGTAAAACCCAATACTCGCTAGTCTTCGCTTTTTTCGTGTTCTGTCCCGCTCACACAATGCCAAGGTCTTAAACCTGTCTATAAATTCAGCCTCTGCATTGATTAGTCCGCTTACAAGGATTAAATCCTTCGGTTTCTCTCCGCAGATGCGGCGGAGGCCGTTTTTGTAGTGGTTGTAATCCACCTCAGAGGTACCTACCGCGAAATAGTCACATCTGAGTTCCATGGCAAAGGATACATTCTTTCTCAGCACATATACCAGGGGATTCCACCAGAACACATAACTGATAAAGCGCATCACAAATTCCATGAGATAATCTCTGCTCTGGATGTGTTTCCACTCATGTCTGAGAATGGTACGAAGCTCATCGGGTGTGAAATCGACACCTTCGGGCAAATAGATGTATGGTTTGATCCCCACTGTGAAAGGCACTTTGATTGGGGTTCTGAATACGCGCCCGCGCTTCTTTGAGTCATTTATCTCCGCCAATATGGCTTCCGCTTCCCCATCGGAGGCATAACTCAGTGACAAAGCTGTCCAGTAGGCGTTCCAGTATCGGATCGCGTATCTCGCCAGGAGGAGAACTGATCCTGCGCCCCATATGAGGAGGAGAGTATGGAGCACAGTCACAGACAATCCGATTGTCTCCTTGGCTATCACTTCATGCCGCAAAAAGTAAACCGCTGTTGGAATCAACCTCGCCGAGAAGATGTGTATCGTCCCGGTGAGATCAATGGCTAAGAACACGCGCAAGAAGCTTAAAGCGAACAGTACGGTCAGGGGTAGGACAGAGAACTTGATGGGATATCTCAGTTTTCGCATGAGCAGGCTTAATAGGATAAAGGCATTAAACCACAACATACTCATCAGGAACGTATACGGCGAAATGTAACTGTAGAATGTAACACCCATTTACCTGCACCCTTGTTATTCCTTTGGAAATTTTTTTGCATATTTCTCGTCTTCCGCAATAGCCAGCAGAAGATCCGGGATCGCAACATCAAATTCCAAAACACGTGCGGCAACATACTGCGCCATCGTAAATGCGGCCTTATAGGCTTTCGCCGCTCTGCCCGTTGTGGGGACATAGTGGTCTACGACTATGGCGTTCTTTGCTTGCAGTGTTTTCAAAATAACATGGATTGAGGTCTCTTTCCACGTCCGAGTGGGAGAGGCCTCGATCAAATCAGCGGCGGTCATGGGTATTTCACTCTTCCAGAAGATATTCATCACTTCTAATTCCATGTCAGTCAGTCTCATGGCAATCACCACAGAAGAGGTCAAAACGACTCGTTTCGATCATTTCTAACTCAGTTTGACCATAGCATATCTGAACGGACTCGCGAAACATGTCGAAACCAGGCAGACTACTAAATAAAAACAAAAAAACTGCGCCTGAGCCAAAAGAGCGTATCACTCCACCTTTGACTACAGGCGCTTTTTCAAAATCTTCTATCCAATTATGACATTGCGATCCGATCAATGTCCCCAAGCTCTTCCGCGGTAAACTTGGTGTTTTCCGCCGCCCTTATGTTCTCAATAATCTGCTCCGGTTTAGAAGCGCCAATCAGCACACTCGTTATCTCCCCATCGCGGAGCACCCATGCAAGCGCCATCTGTGCCAAGGTCTGCCCGCGCCGGAGCGCAATATTATTGAGCGCATGTATCTGCGCCAAGCGTTTTTCCGTTAGATCTGCGGATTTCAAGAATACGCCGCTTGTCTTAACACGACTATCGGCAGGCACACCCTCTAGATATCTGTCGGTGAGCATCCCCTGGGCCAGGGGACTGAAGGCAATTATACCGCAACCGTTTTGCGCCGCGAAGCTTTTCAAGCCATCCGTCTCGATGTGGCGGTTGAAGATGGAATACCTGCTTTGGTTGATCACAAAGGGACAATTGAGACGCTTTAGAATCTCCATCGTCTTTGCTGTGTGTTTGCTATCATAGTTGGAAATACCCGCATATAAGGCTTTTCCGCTCTTCACCGCCGTATCAAGGGCTGACATACTCTCCTCTAGGGGGGTGTCCGGATCCATGCGATGGTGATAGAAAATATCAACATAGTCTATGCCGAGACGTTTTAGGCTTTGGTCAAGACTGGCCAGCAAATATTTTCTGCTCCCGAAATCGCCATAGGGTCCCGGCCACATGGTATATCCCGCCTTTGTGCTGACTATGAGTTCGTCGCGGTATGGCTTCAACGCACCGTTTAGGATGCGTCCGAAGTTTTCTTCCGCACTGCCGGGTTCCGGGCCGTAGTTATTTGCCAGGTCAAAATGTGTGATCCCATTGTCAAAGGCAGTCAAGCACATCTGCTCCATATTTTCAAAATTGTCATGGGTACCGAAGTTGTGCCACAGTCCCAGCGATACCGCCGGAAGCTTCAGGCCGCTAACACCACAGCGGTTATAAGGCATTGTTTCGTATCTATCACTTTTTGCAGAATACATGATACATCCCCTCTCGATTTGCATATCCTTGTTCGTTATTTAGCCGGATACTCTTTCATAGACTAAAAAACCTCCACGGTTGTGGAGGTTTTTCTTCTGTGTTCCTTATGCCAAGGCCGCTTTTGCTTTGTCGCAAAGGGCTGTGAAGGCTACCGGATCGTGAATCGCTGTCTCTGAGAGCATTTTGCGGTTCATTTCGATGCCGGATTTTTTCAGACCGTTCATGAAGCGGGAGTAGTTCATGCCGTTAAGCTTACATGCCGCTGAAATTCTAGTGATCCAGAGTCTTCTAAAGTCACGCTTTTTGCGTTTTCTGCCGATGTATGCATATTGCAGGGATTTCATCACCTGCTGTTTTGCCATTTTAAAGTGACGGCTCTTTGAGCCCCAGTAACCTTTGGCTAGTTTTAGCGTTCTTTTTCTTCTCGCGCGGGTTGCCGCTACGTTTTTTACTCTTGCCATAACTTATTTAACCTCCTACTCTTGGTATCTCTTATTTGTAAGGAATCATGCGCTTGATGGCCGCTTCGTTTGTCACGTCGGCGTAGGCGCCTTTGCGGAGGTTTCTCTTGCGCTTCTGGCTTTTCTTTGTCAAGATGTGGCTTGTAAAGGCGTGGGAACGCTTTACTTTGCCATTCTTGGTGAGACTAAATCTCTTCTTTGCTCCGCTATGCGTTTTCATTTTGATCTTT
>Ga0131853_10002126_pt1 | contig 35596 bp, 37 predicted proteins | sample TergutLab28metaG_FD_92764 | JGI IMG/M metagenome (GOLD analysis project Ga0131853, IMG submission 92764) | Labiotermes labralis P1 segment gut microbial communities from Petit-Saut dam, French Guiana - Lab288 P1 (version 2) (version 2) | ecosystem: Host-associated > Arthropoda: Insects >... | reverse complement strand
GTGTTTGATGTGGGCAGCATTCACATGGTGTCGCGCTTGTTGGATGGTGAGTTCATGCAGTATCAAGCGGCGATTCCCACCAGCGCGAAAACCGAAACCACCACCGATGTGCGCGAACTGATTGGCGTGGTGGAGCGTATTTCGCTGATTATTACCGAAAAAATCCGTAGCCCAATTCGCTGTGAGATTCAACCCGCGCAGGGGCGCTTGGAGTTCAGCTGTGCCACTGGCGTAGGTACTGCGCGTGACAGCGTGGCGGCCAGCATCACTGGTGAAGCCTTTGAAGTGGGCTTTAACAACCGCTTTTTGCTTGATGCGCTGAAGGCTTGCGACACTGACCAAGTGCGCGTGAACTTTAACGGCCCGGTGCAGCCAGTGGTGATGCTGCCGACCGACGGCGAGGCGTTCTTGTACATGGTGTTGCCGGTGCGATTGAAGAGTGAGTAACCACCTGCGGTGGGCTCGGTCGCTTCGCTGTGCTCTCGGATAGATTGTTAAATCATAAAACAGGCGGCTACATTATGTAGCCGCCTTAGCTTATTCTGTTGCGGAAACTAGAAGCCAAACACGCTGAAGCTGGTGAAGCCGGTGATGAGCGCAACAATGGCAATCGCAGCGAGGTGGGCCGGGTAGAAACCATAGAATAGCCACTTGGCGCGTTTGCCGCGCTCGCCGTTGAAGTTTTTGATGAGAAATGCGCCAATGAAACAAAACACCGGGAAGAACAGCGAGGAAATCACCACATTGGTGTTGCCCATCATGCCGTAGATCATGTCGCGCTGTGCTTGGGCGAACTCGGCGGTCATCATGGGGCCGTCGGCGTAGAGATATGGCCCAACTTGCAGCAATCCCCACATGGAAAAGGCGGAGAGTGCCAGCCACAACAGCCCTGCCACGATGCCGGGAATGAGGCGCCGCGCGTTTTCCTGTTTGATGATGTGATATAACAGCACCACCAGCGGGCCGAAGAACAGCCAGTCGAAAATCAATATCATGGGGATGGACACCAGCACAAAGATGAGAGCATAGACCACTTTGAGCACTGCTCTGTGTTTGAGTTTATCGTAGATGAGCAGCAACAGCAGGCTGACGATGATGGAGAACATGATGTTGAAGCGGAACAACCCCAGCGATAGCATATAGAAGGGGATGGCGATTGCGCCGAAGAGGCCAAGCCGCAGGATATATCGCTTGAGGTTGGAGGTGTGCTTGTAGCCCTCGACGATGAAGTAGCCCAAGATGGGGAAGGCCAAACCGCCGGCGGCATACATGGGAATGAGCAGCCACAGGGGCAACACGTCTTGCCAAGGGTAGAGCGCGTGGTGCAGGAACATGCCGATCATGGCAATCCACTTGAGCTGGTGTGCGTTGAATTTAAACATAAGGAATGTCCTTTCTGCTAATTGTGCCGCGGGCAGTTCGGCCGATATATTGCACCACAGCTGGATTGCCGAGATAGAGGATATCGCCAACGCCTTCTAGGGTGGCATCTAAATGGTCTGAAACAGCGATTGTGACTTCGCCTGTGCCATTGAGCGTGACGACAGCCGTGGCGGTTTGCAGGTTGCCAGCAACGATATGCCCACTGCCATTGAGGGTGATATTTGCATGGGTTGCATTGCCCGAAAGATACAGGGTTGATGCACCGTTTAGGGTTAGGTCAAGCTGCTCAACTGCTAGGGGGACGACCATGTTGAGGGCACCATTTGAGGTGATGGAGAAGCTTGGCGCGCGAATGGTGTCTAAAGCTGCGATGTGCAGTGCGCCAGTGACATCAATTGCGGTGAGGTAAGGGGCGTAGATATAAGCTCTGGGTTGGGTGATGTGATAGATCGTTCTGTTTTCGCCAGTTGCGGCAAGAGATAGTGTGCTGCCCTGCACCGAGACCTCGTGGAAGTTGAAGAGGTTTTCTTGCATGGCTAGGGTGACAGCGAAATCTTGCGATTGCCGAAAGCTTACGATGAACGAGGAGCTGAGTTGCAGCTGAGAGAAATCATCCATCGGAAAGGTGCGCGAAACAACCGGGCCGCTGCCGTGGATGACCTCGTGGGGTTGCGTTGAGCTGAGACTTGCGCAGCCAACCAGCAGCAAGAGGATACTGATGATGCCAACGAGTGCGATGAGTTTGCGTTTGAACATAGCTTTCCCTTTCTGGTTAGATGAAGGCTCTGATAAGCAGCATGCCCGCAAACAACACCGCAAAATGCACTGGGTAAATGACGTAGAACAGCCACTTCATGACTTTGCTGCGCTTGCCGCGCTCGCCGCTATAACGGGTGAGCAAGAAGGCAGCGAGCACGATACCAGCTTGGAACGATGCCTGCACTGGCGCAAACTGGTAGTTCATCAGCAGGGGAAGGTTGACGCCGGCTTCGGCAAATTGTGCAGCTAGTTCCGGCGTGGTTTGTGCGCTGAGCATCAGACCAATGAGCAAAAACACCACGGCGGCAAACACCGGCGGCACCACACGGCGGGCGGTTTCGTTTTTGATGATGTGTGCCATCAATACCATAGCCATGCCCACGAAGTACCATTCCAGCAGAACAACGGAGAAGGGAATCATGAGCGCGAATAAAATCCAAAACAGCAACTTAGATTTCATTCTGTCGTACATCATCAGCACAAGCAAGCTTGCGACAATGGTAAACATGATGTTGAGGAAGGGGTATACAATCGGGTTGCCGCCGCCCAAGGGCAAGGTGAGCACGAGAATGTGCAGGGGCAGCGCAAGCGCGCCAAACGCCAGCACACGCAGGATATATCGCTTGTGGTTTGAGGTGTGTTTGTAGCCTTCGGCGACGAAATAGGCCATGATAGGGAAGGTGAGCCCACCGGCGATATACATGGGATAAGCGAGCCAAATGGGAATGATTTCCCACCAAGCGATGACCATGTGGCTGGTGATCATGCCGATGACGGCCATGATTTTGAGTTGATTTGCGTTGAGCTTGAACATGTCGGTTTATTCCTTTCGGTTGTAGAATGTACACATAGTATAACGTAAACGGCAGGGTGTTGCCAGCGATTTTGGGTGGAAATTTTGCAACTAGCGGTTGCGGGACATAAAAAACAGGCGGCTGATGTAGCCGCCTGTGTTGTTGTTGGGTTGGTTAGCGGAAAATGCGCACGAAGCTGAAGATGCCATAAACAGCGAAAAAAAGAGAAAGCGGCCAAAGAACCAGTAGTCCAAACATACCCAGTGACATACCACCGCCGCCAAAGACTAAACCTAGAAAAAACGAACCAATGGCTGCCATGAACGAACCAATCGTAATCCAAATCATATTCTTCCTCCTAAAAAAGCATGGGTACCACTACCGACAATAGCAAGGCGGTGACAACGGAAAAAAACCCGCCAGCAACGATGTTACCGATAGAAAAATGACCGTAGATCATCAGGCCGAGGCCAATGGGAAACATGGCCAAGAGAAGCAAGTAGAGAAATTCCATGTCGATGTCTGACCTCCTTTCCATGTAATATTACGAGCGTGTGACCAATGTGTTACTAGTTTGTCGCGCGTTTGGAAGAAATTCCTCGTGAGGGGAGCAAAATTTATAATAAAAAACGGGCGGCTACAGGATGTAGCCGCCATTGAGATTGATGCAAACGAAAGCGGAAAAATTACGTCGCTCCGCGAGCCTTCCTCAGTCCGACCCGAGGTCGGCCAGCTCCTTCCCGAGGAAGGAGCCAAGGCTTAAGAGGATAACGCTAGCCAAACATTTGGCAGCAGGTTAGTTAATCAAATACGGCGCGCCGGACACAAACTGCATGGGGTTGATGGCTGTGCGCGAGCCGTCGGCGTTGAAGCGGTCGACTTGGAAGTGCAGGTGCGGACCGGTGGAATTGCCGGTGTTGCCCATCATACCAATGTGCTGGCCGGCGGAAATGGGCATGTCGCGGCGAAGTTCCGGTGCAAAAGTACGCAGGTGCATATATACCGTTTGGATGCGGCCATTGGCAGGCCCGAAGTGGCCGTGGTAGATGACAACATAGTTGCCCATGCTGGAATTGAAACCGAAGGCTGCCACCACACCGCACAATGCCGCGTGAATGGTCCAGTTGGGATACCAGTTGTTGGCGATGGAGACGTCTACCCCGCGGTGAACCCGGCCGCCGCGGAAAGGCTCGCTTGCACCAAAACGGCTGGTGATGCGCGCGCCGTGGTGCGGGAATGGCCAAACCATTTGCCCGGTATTGCTCACGTTGCCAATTTCACCGGCTTGGATGCGCTGATTGATGATGGCGTTGATTTCGCGCTGGGCAGCTTCGTACTCACCTTGGCCGCGGCTGATGCTGGTTTCGATGCGCCTAGCGTCTTGGCCGATGGCGTTGATGATGCCTTGAATTTCGCTGCGGACTTCATCAATGCGTTGGATTTCTTCGTCCAACAGAGATTGCTCTTGGCGTTGACGCAGCAGGGCTTGGGTGACGGCAAAGGTGTCGGTTTGCAGTTGTTCGCGCTGTTCTTCTAGGTGTTGTTGTTCGGTGCGCAGTTGCTGCTGCAAAATAGCCATGTGCGCCATTTCTTCTTCTAGGTCTTCGCGCAGTTGGGCGTCGGCCTCGGCTTGGCGGGAGATGAACTCCGTGACGGTGAGTACGCCGGAAAGATCGTCGCTGGCCAGCAACAGTTGCAGGTTGCTGACAGGGCCGTTGATGTATTGCTGGCGAAGGCGCTGCATCAGCAGCTCTTGCATGGCTTGAATTTGCTCGTCGCGCTCTTGCGTTTCGGCATACATGAGCTCGATTTGCACTTGGCTTTCTTCAATGCCGGTGTTAAGCTCGCGAATGCGGGCGTTGAGTTCATCAATTTGTGCGGTGAGCGCGTTGACTTCCACTTGAATGAGGTTGATTTTTTCCTGCACGGCTTGCACTTCGGCGTCCAAGGCAGGCAGCAGCGCTTGTTGGCTGGCTTGTTGGGCACGCAGCTGGTTCACCTCGGCGCGTTGGGCGTCGATGCGTTGTTGAATTTGTTGCATGTCGGCGCGGATCTCCGCCTCGGTGCGGGCAGAGGGCAACACGGCAGCTGCAAATAACACTACCACCGCTATGATAAGCGAAAAACTACGCTTGAGTTTCAGTTTCATACACATTCTCCTTGAGGTAACGCGTGATGGACAGCATGGAGCCACCACCACCGGTGAGCAGGCCAAGGCCAAAGAATACAATGAGCAGCAGCGGTAATTGCTGCGCAAGGGAAAGCGGCGTGAATGAGGGCAGCAACACGCCCAGCAAAGAGCCCAGCAAGCGGGCCACGCCGAAGAAATAGACCAAACAAACAATGACTAGCGAAATGGCTGAGCCAACAAAGCCGATGATAAGGCCCTCCACCAAGAAAGGCCAGCGAATGAATGCCGGGGCTGCGCCCACGCTTTTCATCACCTTAATTTCTTGCTGGCGGGTGAACATGGTGGTTTGCACCGTGCTGGAAATGATGAAAATCGACACCAACAGCAGCACGATAATCAATGCGCCGCCAACAATGAGGAACGCGCGCTCGATGGTGGCAAGCTGTTGCGCCACGCCCTGCATGTGCCCCACGGAGGTGATGGCTGGGTCGAAACCTTCCAGCTGGCGTACAGCGGCGTCGAAAACCTCCAGTTGTTGGCTGGTGGGGCTAACTTCAAAGCTAGGGGGCAGAAAGTCTTCGCGAGCACCGTCTAGCAGGCGAAAATCGTCGGCATAGGTGGTGCGCATATGCTCAAGGGCCTCGGCCTGCGACACATAGCGCACGTCGCGTACGTTATCTAGGGCGGCAATGCGCTGTTGCAGATTATCGCGTTGGGCATCATCCAACCCCGGCACGAGAAACACGCGAATGACGTTGCGCGCGCCGAAGTCTTGAAAGGCACGATTGAAGTCGCTGGCAGTGAGAAACACCAAGCCAATGAGCATGAGACAACTGACCAACACCAGCACCGAGGCCATGCTCATGGTGCGGTTGGACGAAATATTGCGAAAGCCCATGCGGGTGAGATACCCGCGGCCGTGTTTTGCCATGATGAATCTCCTGTCTTTTGCGGGGGGAGGTCGTTTTTCCTTACGGTCTCAGGTCGATGATTGGCGTTCCGCCGCCTTGCACTTGCGGCAATTGTCCATCCCAGCTTTGGGCGATTTCCCAGTCAACGAGCCGATCTGTGATGGAATCTGCGATGAGGCGGTTGGCGGCGGCTTCCGCTTCTGCTGCCACAAGAATTGCGGCTGCGTCATACTCCGCTGCTGCCAAACGAGCTTGCGCACGAACCACGCGGGCGCGTTCTTCGGCCTCAATGCGCACCAAGTCTTGCTCTGCGGCTTGGGCTTGCTCAATCGCCTCGTCAAAAATATCGCTAAATTGGAAGTCTACAATGTTGAATGCGCGAACAATAACCCCGAACTCAGCTAGTTCTTCTTCAAGCTGTGATAACATGTCGGTTGCAATTCTTGCGCGGTAGTGCACCAATTGCGATGAGGTGTAGCGAGCGGTTACGTCTTTCACTGCTTGCTGCAGCGCGGGCACGATAATGTCACCTTGAAGGAATGCTGTGCCGATGTTTTGCACCACATACAGTGCTCCGGCGGACGTTATCTGGTAGTTTAAAACGATGATGGCATCCACGGACTGAAGGTCGCTGGACACCGCCGTGGCATAGGCTTCCACCGTTTGCACGCGAGTGTCTACCACTTGGAAATGTTGGACAAGCGGTGCGCTGAATTGCAGACCGTTTGGTACCACTCTGCCAGTGGGCGCGCCAAGCTGCACCACCACACCGACATGCCCAGTGGGGATGGAACGCATGGAACTCAATCCAACGATAAGTATAATGACAATGATGGCTGCGATTGCGATGAGTTTTCCGATTTTTTTATTCATGTTGGGAATCTCCTTCTGAATTGAATGTTTGAGCTGCGATCGTTCCGCGAGCCTTCCTCACCCCTCGCGGCTCGGGGAGCTCCTTCCCGAGGAAGGAGCTTGGGGCTTGCCACCTGCGGTCTGCGGTGGGACTCGGTCGCTTCGCTGTGTTCTATTCCAACCCTATAAAAATCCATCGCCGGAGGCGGCTAGGTTTTTTTGGTTCTTTTTTTGCAAAAAAAGAACAAGAAAATCATCACCCTACCCGGCGTTGGGTGTAGGTTGCGGGAATCGGCAACGGCGCGGTGTGATTACGCTGGATGGGCTGCGGCGGCACGAGGGTTGGTGCTTGGCGCAGGCCGCCGTCAGCGGTAACAATGCCGTTATCCAGAATGATGATGCGTTTGTTGTATTGCCGCACGAGCTCGTGGGCGTGAGTGACCATCACAATGGTGGTGCCTTGCTCGTTAAGCTGCACGAAGAGATCCAGCAGTTCGCGGCTCATGCGGGGGTCGATGTTGCCGGTTGGTTCGTCGGCGATGATGAGGTCGGGGTTGTTGGCCAAGGCTCGGGCAATGGCCACGCGCTGTTGCTCGCCGCCGGATAGCTCGCTGGGTTTGCTTTGTGCCTTGTGGCTAAGCCCAACCAGCTGCAGCAAATAGGCCACGCGTTCGCGAATGGCGCGCTCGCGGCGGCCCACCACGCGCATGGCAAAGGCAATGTTGTCGTACACATTCATGTTGGCGATGAGGCGGAAATCTTGAAACACCATGCCCAGCTGACGGCGATAGTGCGGAATTTGCTTGCGGGTGAGGTTGTTGAGTTCATAGCGACCCACACGCACGGTGCCGCTGCTGGAGATTTCCTCGTGCAGCAACAGCTTGAGAAAGGTGCTTTTGCCGGCACCCGAGGAACCCACCACAAACACAAACTCACGCGGGGTAATTTTAAGGTTGACCCCACGCAGTGCCTTGGTGCCGTTGGGATATTCTTTTGTGACGTCGCGAAACTCAATCATGGGTAAACACTCCTATGCTAAACTGCTATGCAATAACGCGGTAAAACTATACAACTTTTGCAAGATAAAGGGAAAAAGCGCGGCAAAATTTACCGAATCCCTAAAATGGGCGAAAGACGCATCTCTGCGTCTTTCGAAAAAATCGGATATTTGGTTGGTAAGGGCGGCCATTGGCCGTCCGTGCATATGGTTGCAGCGGACGCGCAGTGCGCGCGCCTGCGGCGAGCAAGTCGCTTCGCTGTGTCCTATTCGGGGTTCATAAAAATCATCGTAATCGCACGGCAGTGCCCCAAACCATGATTTGCACGCCGGTTTCGGAGGCCTCTTTGTCGTAGTACACGCGGATGATGGCATCGGCGCCAAGCGCTTGTGCTTTGGCGATCATGCTGTTGTTAGCGCGTTCCACGCCTTCTTCAATGACTTTGCCGATTTGCTCGGTGCTAAAACGCAGCTTGAAGGGCGGCACGCCCACGCCAGTGACGAGGCCCAGCGCTTCGTCGATGTCGCGGCCGGGCACGAAATCAGTGTTGGTGATTAACATGGCAATCTCCTCCAGGTTACGGTAGGGGCGGCCATTGGCCGTCCGTGATGTTTAGAGCGGTAGGCGGGCGCGCAATGCGCGTCCCTACATTAATAGCGAATGGGCCGTGCGTCGAGGTATTTCTTCACCATCAGGGCCACTTTGAACACGATGGCGTCGTCAAACTCACGCAGGTCAAGGCCGGTGAGCTTTTTGATTTTCTCTAGACGATATACCAGAGTGTTGCGGTGCACAAACAGGCGGCGCGAGGTTTCGCTGACATTGAGGTTGTTCTCGAAGAATTTTTGGATGGTGAACAGCGTTTCTTCGTCCAAGCTGTCAATCGTGCCGCGCTTGAACACCTCTTGCAGGAACATGCCGCACAACCGTTTGGGCAGCTGATAAATCAAACGAGCAATGCCCAAGTAATCGTAGCTGATGATTTTCTTTTCGGTGTCGAACACCTTGCCCACTTCAAGGCTCACTTGGGCTTCTTTGAAGGAAGCAGCGAGGTCTTGGATGGTGGACACGGTGGTGCCAATACCGATGTGCGGCTGGGTTTCATACTGCGGGCTAACGGCGTCGGCGATGGAGCGGGCGAGTTTTTCCAAGTCGCGGCCTTCCATCGTGCCGCTGCGCAGCTCTTTCACCAAAGCAATGTCGGTTTCGCTGATGTTGACAACAAAATCCTTGGCTTTGTCGGGAAACAGCGTTTGCGTGGCGGAGAACACGCCTTCGGTGTTGCCGTCCACGCTGCGAATAAGCAGCACGGCACGGGGCACTTCGTTGTTGAAGTGCAGCTCACGCGTGCGCAGATAGATGTCGCCGGGCAGGATGTTATCGAGGATAACATTTTTGATGAAGTTCAGCCGATCGTAGCGTTCGCCGGCGAATTCCTCCACACAGCTGAGCGCCGCGGCACAAAAAGCCGCGCTTTGCAGAGCATGGTCGTCATCACCCTGCACAAACAAGGCCATGGAGGTGCCGCTTTGGTTGTCCACACGGCAAAAGGCGTTTGCGCCAATGATGAGCGGCTCGTTGGTGAGGAACACGCCAGAGATATCCTCTTTGCGTGTTTCGCCCACGCGGGCAGCTTCACTGCAAGCGAAGACGTTGCCTTCTTCGTCCACGGTGCCGATGCAGCGTTTTGCGGTGTCGGCCAATCTGGGCAACATGCCTTGATAAAGTCGGTTTGACATTGGTGCAAACTCTCCTCATGTCATTAGTATCTATCATTATACACTATCGCGACACAAAATGCAAGCCTTTTTTACAAAAAAAATCATTTTGTTTGTGCAATATGTCCAGCCAGTGATTTAATGCAGGAAAATTTCGCGGGGGAAATATTGGGAGGAGTGGGCTTGGCTTGTTTTTTGAGCTGCGGCGCGTGCTACGCGCCGCCTTTACGGTATGTGCGGTAGGGTACGCGTAATACGCGCACGTTCACACATAAAATTTATCTGTTTGCCAACGTTTAGGGTTTGCTTGCACATAACGTCTTGCGGTGTGCAAATATTTCGCCGTAGTGATTGCGCTGATATATGCGCCATCTTGCCACAACGAAAATTTGATGGCTTTTGTAACGGCTGATTTCAGTTGCAGCACGACGCGGCTGGGCTGCGGATTGTGTTGAAAGTCCATGAAATGCAACAGCAAGTGCACGTGATTTGGCATAATGACATAACAATCCAATGCAACGGATGGGTAGGCGGTTTCAATGTGCTCGATACAACGTTGCACAAGCTGGCCATGTTCCGAAAGCGCCATTTCACCTTGCAGAATTTTGCCCAGCATGGGATGTTTATCTTTCACGCAAACGGTGATGAAATACACGCCATTGTGCATGCAAACCTCCCATATTGTCGTGCGCGTATTACGCGCACCCATAAACATATTCCGTAAAGGCGGGGCGTACTACGCCCCGTGTGTTTGAGCAACGCCTACCCCTCCAACTTGTGCCAATTGCCACCCGTGCGGCGTTGCGCTAACAGGGCCGTGACGGCCAGCTGTTTTTCGTATTTCTTCAGCGCGGCGGCGTGCAGCTTGCAATATTCGCAGCGTTCGCGGTTGAGCATGCAACAGCCACAGGCCGGGCAGGCGGTTTCGCCGCGCGCGGGCACGGACTCACCGGCTTCGGCGGCTTTTTCTTCGCGTAGATCTTTCACGGTGTTGCCGGTGCGGGCGATGTATGCGTAAACCTCTTCCGCAGGCATGAAGGCCACCCAGCTGGGCGAATGCTTCACCGGCAGGCCGCCCTGCTTGCGAATGACGATGTTCACCAGCATAATCAGCAGGTAAGCCAGCATTAGTCCAATCAGCCCGGCGATGACAAAGGGCTGCGCCACGGGTTGCTCGGTGCTGGTGGTTTCAAAGCTAAACTCGGTGTTGTCGCCGGCGGCAAGGGCGGTGATTTCCCGCTCCACGCTATTCACTTCAACGCCTTCGGGTTGCAGATGCAGCACGGCGCGGTCGGCGGCGGGCAGGGCAAGGTTGGTGAATGTAATGTCGTAAGTCACAGCATCGCCGGGGCGCACATTGCGTCGGCTGGGATAACCAAAGGCGTCGGCGTCAATGTTGCCTTGCACAGCGTAATCTTCGGTGTGCACACGGAAAGAAAGCGTGAGCAAGTTGCCGGGCGCCAGCTCGCCGATAGCCCAGGTGATGTGGGTGTATATGTTGTCTTCGCCTTCTTGTTCGATGTAGGCTAGCGTGGGGCGGGCGTTATAGGCTGTGCTGACGGTGCCGCGGGCGAGGGTGGTGCCTTCGGGCACTGGTTGGTTGAAGGTGATGTTTTGCAGGGCGTCGTCGCCGGTGTTGGTGAGTTCAATGGCATGGTATTGATAACGACTGCGTCGCACAGGCACAGTGACGGTGGTTTGTGCCGCAAGGCCGTTGTCGTGTTCTTCGGCAGCTTGGGTGAGGACGACGTTGAAGGTTTCAGGGTTGTGTTGGCGCAGGCTAAGTGGTTGCACAAGATTAAACTGCAACAGGGCAACCAAAGCCAAAGCGGCACAGGCAATGCCCATGCCGTTGATGATCAACGAGCGGCCAAACCATTTGCGGCCACAGGCAAAGGGCTTGCAGATGTTCACCGCCAGCCACAGCAAGGGGAATGCCAAGGCTAGCCCCAGCACAAACAATAGCACCCATATGTTGCCGGAAAGCAGCGAGGCGGGGTTGTCGAAATCTACATAGCGCAGCATGGCGGGCACGAAGTATTCCATGAAGTCGCCGTCTGCAACGGCAGACAAAATGGCATGCACCGCAATGGGGATGCCCAAAAACACCAAGGGGGCAAAGATTTCTAAAAACATGCGTAGTTTGGCAAGAGGCGTACTGAACAAGGCGGACTTTGCGCGGTCCAAGCGAAGGCTGAAGGCTGAACTGGCCAGCTCCACGTGGTCGGCCTCGTTGGTCAGGCGTTCTTCAATGCGATAGAACTGGATGTTGACACCGCATTTGGGGCAGGCGGGTTTCCAGTCGCTGATCTCTAGTTTTAAGTTGCACGCTGGATTGGGGCAGTAAGTTGCCATGGCGTCCACTCCTTTGCGTCATATTTCGGCTAATTCATTATAGCACATATCGCACAAAAAAAGCAAGACTTTTCTTGCAGAATTCATAAAAATCACTGTGCTTTCTTAACGGCGAAGCGGTTCGCTCCCACAGGGGAAAATTAGCGTTGCATTGTTGGCGCAAATAGTGTATAATGAAAAGGTGAAAAAACTCGCTGTGAAGGAGAACCACATGAACTGTCAGTATTGCTTGACCCCAATGGGCAACGGAAAGTTTTGCCCCAGCTGCGGCGCGGCTGCCGCTGCGGCACCACCACCGCCTGCTCAACCTGAGCAACCGCCCGCGTGGAACAACGACCCACGCAACGTGAACGTGAATCCACAACCCGGCTTTGCGCCACAGCAACCCGCTTGGCAACAACAGCCCGCGCAACAACCTGCCTGGCAGCCGGTGCCGCAACCTGCACGCCGCCCGTTTTATGCACGGTGGTGGTTTTGGTTGCTTGTGGTGTTCGGCGTGTTTTTCGTCATTGGCTTTTTTGCCGCAGGCGGCGGCGAAGGTTTGAGCGAACAAGAACTCGTGGGCCGCTGGGGCTGGGATGAAAACACCAGATGGCACTATATCTTCAATGAAGATGGCACGGGCTCGCGCAGCACAGACAACTTTGGCCGCGAGCAGTTTTACTGGAGCGTGAGTGGCCGCACGCTGCGCATTGAGTCGCAAACCAACCGCAACTTGCAGTGGGGCATGCGCATTGAGCGCTGGACCATGCGCTATAACAATGGCACGCTTTCGCTAAGCTTGCAGGGCACAACCTATCGATACATACGCACGGACGGCGGCGGCGGGGTGATTGACGTTGAGCCAACGACGATTCCCGCGGACCGGGACAACGCCATTGACATCAGCGTGTCACCCGAGCAACTGCAAGGCACGTGGAACTGGGATGAACGCCCCACATGGCAGTATTTCTTTGCGCCAAATGGCGTGGGCACGCGCGGCGGCGGCGGTGCTGCCGTGGAAGAGTTCTCGTGGGACGTGGAAGGCGGCGTGTTGTTCATCAATAGCGTTGACGGCGACCCGTTGCAGTTTGGCGTGGCAGAGGAACGATGGGTGGTGCTGCTGATTAACAATCAAATGATACTAACCAGCATGCAGGCGGAAGATATGTCTTTCGTTTACCTGCGGGCGGACTAACCACCTGCGGTGGGGCTCGGCCGCTTCGCTGTGCACAATTGCAGGCTAAATCTATGTTCAAGGAGTGCCTTGATGAAGAAATTACTTAGCATCATTTTATGCGTGGGGTTGTTGTGCGGCACGTTTGCCGTTGCGGCATTCAGCAGCAATTGCCCTTGCACGCCTGAGGAAGACTATTACGCTCGCCCGCTGATGGTGGTGCTGGGCGACAGCATTGCCGCCGGCTGGGGCGTGGCGCAGCACGAAAGCGCAGCAGCAATGTTCGCGCAGCGGCATGGCTACCGGCGCGTGAACTTTGCCTATGCGGGCAACATGTCGCACAGGTTGCGCAATGCCGTGACTACCAACGAAACCATGCAAGACTATGTGAGCCGCGCCGAGGTGATTCTCATCAGCATTGGCGGCAACGATTTCATGCTGGCAGGCAGCTACGGCGACTTGGTTGGCCATGTGATGGACGCCATGCTGCAAGACGACTTTAGCTTTATGCAACCGATGTTGGCTGCCCTTGAAGAAAACTTCGCGGCGATTATCACACAAGTGCGTGAGCTGAACCCCGATGCCGTGGTGATTGTGCAGACGATGTTTAATCCTGCGCCGGCATTGCCTTCGCTTTATGACGCAGCGGGTGTGGCCATTGCTGCGCTCAATAACGTGATTCGCAACCAGCACGCGCTTGACCCAGACGCTTTTGTCATTGCTTGTGTGCACACAGCCTTTGCCGGGCGCGTTGGCGTGGCGCAATTGGACTTGATTCATCCCAACGTGCGCGGGCACCGTGTGATTACCCAGGTGCTTGATGATGCCTACTTGGGCACGCAAACGGAGATTCCGCTGTCGCCTTGGTGCACGTTTTCGCGCACGGCGCTGCGGCCTGTGCTTTGGCTGGTGGACGTGCTGGTGGTTCGCCTTGGCTTGCGGCTGCTGTGGCCGCTGCTGGGTGGTGGCGTGATGTGGCTGGTGGATGCGATTGTGGGCAGATTGATTTTCTAATGATTGTGAGTCCGAGGCGGCAGGGCACTAAAGCTCTGCCGTTGATTTTTTCGTGTTCTTTTTATAGCTGGCAATTTGCTCACTAAGAATATCTTTTTTGATGCCCGAAATGAAATCGCTCCAGCCGTCTGGTTCTTCTCTCAAGCGCTCCTCAAATACTTTGATGTGTTTGTACAAGTTCCTCGTATATGTTATCCATGTGTATCATCCTTTCATGTTTGGTTATCATAAACATTATAATTCAAATTGACTTAAAAGTCAATGCCTGAGCTAAAATATTGTAAAATTTTCTACATGAAAGTATATAGAAGAATCCGCGATTTGCGGGAAGATGCAGACCTTTCGCAAGAAAAACTTGCGGAGCTTCTTTGTTGTCACCAGACTACGTATAGCCAATACGAGCGAGGAGTACGTGCCATCCCGCTGGATGTTTTCGAGTTTTTGGCTGATTATTACAATACCTCAACGGATTATTTGCTTGAGCGAACTGATGTGGTAACGCCATACCCAAAGAAGAAATGATTAAGTAAAACCCCGTCACAATCGTGGCGGGGCTTGTTTTTGTGATTTCACCTATCGAGGAATGACGGGCGCAAAGGGCTGGCCGTCGAAGCCGCCAGTGATGCGCAACAGGTGCGCGTGGGCATTGCGGCCGCGCTGGCGCAAATAGCCCGCTTGCACGAAATCGGGCAGTTCGCCGCCAATGATGGGCAGGATGGCGATGCGGTCTGGTGCGCCGAGGGTGTTGCCGGTGCGGTCGCGCATGATGTAGGCGGGCAGCACTTCGGCTTCGCCCATCACGGTGGTGCCATCGGGATAGCGGCGGATGTTGGCGGTGACCAACTTGGTGTATTGCGTGCGGGAGTCGGGCGGGTTCAGGCGGGTTTGATCTGCAAGGAAGTTACCGAGGGAGTAGATGATCAACCCGCGTGTGCCATCTTCGCGGTAGTGCCATTCAATGGGCATGGGTGTGTGCGAATGGTGACCCATGATGATGTCTGCACCGGCTTCGGCCAAGGCGCGGGCAAAGCGCACCTGCGCCACGGTGGGTTGGTTCACGTACTCCGCGCCCCAGTGGATGGAAACAATCACGATCTCGGCACCGTGGGCACGCAGGTTGTTCATGTCGGCCACCATGGCGGGGATGCCGTTGGTGACATCGTAGAAGTTAAAGCGGCGCACGGCGAAGGTGTGCTGGTGTGGGGTAAGCAAGCTATCCAAGCCGTTAAGGCTTTCGGTGTAGGCCACAATACCCACTTGAATGCCGTTGACGTCAATCACAGTGGGCGTGTTGAAGGCTGCTTCGCTTTCATATGCGCCGGTGTGCGCAAGACCTGCGCGGCGGAAGTTCTCAATGGTGGCCACCATGCCGGAGAATCCGCGGTCAACCGTGTGGTTGTTGGCGAAGATGAGGTGGTCAAAGCCAGCGTAATCAAGAGCTTCGAGCACTTCAAAGGGTACGTTAAAGCGCGGCCAAGTGGTGATGCGTGTGTTGTTGCCATAGGCGTCCACAGGGGTTTCCATGTTGATGATGTTGAGGTCGCCCGCGCGGATGAAGGGCGCAATGTCACGCAGGAAAGGCCGGAAGTCGTAGGTGTTGTAGCCGGCAGTATTTTGTCCGGTGCGTGCGGCGCCAATGGGTCCGCTGTGCATGAGGGCGTCGCCCGCGAATTGAATGCGGATGTTCACCGGCTCTGCGGGCGGCTCGGTGGCAGGTTCGGTGGTGGCATGCGGCACGTAGTTGCGCGGTGTATCATCGTTGTTGGTGTTGAGCACGAACACTAGCGTGAGTGCGACCAACAGTGCTGCAAGGCCGGCCAATATGGCAAGAAGTAACTTTTTCATGGGGGCTCCTTTGATGGGATTATATAGGGATAGTATGTGTAAAATGGCGGGCGGATTTGCATATGTTGAAGAGGTGCGGACGAGCAAAGCTCGCCCCTACGGGAAATGCGGCCAAAGGCCGATTAGAACGTATGCCCAAGCTACTATATATTGACACTTGGGTTGTCCGTGCGGCCAACCAAGTAGTCGATGGATACGTCGAAAAAATCTGCAAGGGCGATGAGCGTGGGACAAGAGGGTGTTTTTCGGCCAAACTCATAGGCTTGGTACTGCTGCACTAGCATGCCCAAGCCGTCCGCTGCAGCTTGCTGGGTTAACGTGTGTTGTTTGCGCAGCTCGCGCAGCCGTTGTGCAACCATGTTGAATACCTCAAAAAAATTTTGAAAAACACTTGACAGAAACCAAGTGGTTGTAGTATAATGAGAGAGAAAAGAAACCAAAGAGTTGCAAAAGGATGCTTGCGCAATGCACAAATGAGGCGCTCAACGAATGGCTGGAAACCTGCACCAACGAAGAACTTGCGCTGCTGGTGTGCGTGGCGCGGACAATGCATAAAGGCCGTGCTTAAAACGCGTGCTCAATCCATTGTATGGCCGCAACTTGGCCATTGGCGGCAGTTTCAATGGCAATCACGTCAAACCTGCATGGCAAGTTAACCGGGTTGCGTTGCAAATATGCCTCGGCGGCGGCATGCAGCTTGGCTTGCTTGGCGGGCGTGACGGACTCCGCGCCGCCCACGCGTGCGCCAACCTTGCGCAGCTTGACCTCCACAAACACCAGACAGTGCTCGCGTTGTGCGATGAGGTCAATCTCGCCCAAGCGGGTGCGAAAATTGCGGGCGATGATGGCGTAGCCATGCTGGGTTAGATGCGCGGCGGCGATGTCTTCGCCGAAATTGCCGGAGGATTGTTTATGCTTCATTGATTCACCGAAGGGTTGTCCGTGCGGCCAACGAGGTAATCGATGGACACGTCGAAAAAGTCAGCAAGGGCGACGAGTTTGTCAAAACCTGGCTTCTTTCGGCCATATTCATAAATCTGATAAGAACTTTCTGCGATATTCAAGCCGTCTGCTACATTACGTTGTGTAAGGCCACGTTCTTGGCGCAGTTGTCTGAGGCGTTGTGCGTGCATAAAGAGACCTTTCAGAAAAGTTTAAAAAACACTTGACACTAGCAAAAGAAAGTGATATAATAGCACTAGCAAATGACGGTGAAAAGGAGAACGACATGCTTATTGACATCACCAAGGAAGAACTGGACGAAATGCTTGCGCAATGCACAAACGAGGCCCTCAACGAATGGCTGGAAACCTGCACCAGCGAGGAACTTGCGCTGCTGGTGTGTGTGGCACGAACCTTGCGCAAAGGCCGCGAAGCTACCGCGTGAAGAAAATCAAAAACAGGTAGTATAGGTCAAGCGGAATCCAGATGAGATTCCATGCCATGCGCAATACCGCGCGGGTAGCACTGATTTGCCCGGCGCGGCGCATCTTCACCGTGAGCACAATGAACGTGACGCAAACCGCAAGCGAGACCAATAGCAAAATCACGCCCAGCGGGGTGACGTTTTCCACCGAAAGGCGCATGAACGCTGTGTAGTCGAACTCCGTCATGCCGGAAAGATCAATGCGGCTAAACAGGCGCGAGTAATACCAAATGATTGCGCCCACTAGGCCAAGGTCAATCCAGTCGATAATATTATAGATTTTCTTCAGGTCGTGCTTGGGCTGGATTGTGGGGGTTTGGTTTTCCATATGAAATGTTCTCTTTTCGATTTTGATGTGCTTAGTATAGCACACCGCAGGTGGCCGCACCAGCGATTTTGGGCGGCAATTGTGCAACCAACAGTTGCGAACGGGCGTGTTAGTGGCTAACTTCCACGCTGTAGTAACGCACCACGCAGCTGGGCATGTTGAGGAAGGAATAAAAATGCAGGGCAAGCTCGTTTGGCTCAGCGGTGGCAAAAGCTTGCATGTTTTCCATGCTGTCGAAGGTTGCGATGTCTAGCCATGTGTCGCCGTCGCGCAGCTGCTGCCACGAGATGAAACCCGGCAGCTTGGAGATATATTCGTCGTGGAGGGTTTTGGCGGCTTGCAAAAACTCGGCCACATCGGCGGATTTTTTGAGCTTGAAGGTGCAGTGGAAGATGGCGTTTGCCATATTGATTCTCCTCGAAATGGGATTATTGGTTGCAAATGCCCAAGGCAAGCGCAGGTTCGTCGGTGATGATGGCGTGGGTGCCCCAGTCACGCAGGGCTGTGATGGCATGCGGTTGGTTCACCGTCCACGGGTTAATCATGATGCCCGCTGCATTGCAAGCGGCAACGTAATCGGCGTTGCACAGCGCAACAAAGGGATGCAGTGCCGCAAGATTGAACTTTTTGGCGAAGGTGGCAGGGCAGTTGTCGATTTCCTCGCACAGGTCAAGGTCGTCTGCGGCGTAGAGATAGGCCACGCGGGTAGCTGGGTCTTCGGCCAAGCAGCCTTGCAGCATGTCCATATCGAACGACGACACCAGCAGGTTGTCGAACACGCCGCACTCTTTGGCAAGCTTGACCACAGCCGTGGCGGCCGCCTTGGAGCCGTTGGGCTCTTCCTTGATTTCCACGTTGATGAGGGGCAGGCCGTGGCACAGGGCGAAAAACTCGCGCAGGGTGGGGATTTTCGTGCCAGCGAACTCGGGCGAAAACCAGCTGCCGTAGTCGTAGGCATTGAGCTGGTCGTAGGTCATTTCGCACACTAGGCCTGTGCCGTTTGAGGTGCGGTCGATGGTGTCGTCGTGGATGACGACCAGCACGCCGTCGGCGGTGATGTGCACGTCGTTCTCAAAGCCGTGCACGCCATGGGCGAGTGCGCGTTCAAATGCGGGCAGGGTGTTTTCGGGGGCTTCGAGGTTGGCGCCGCGGTGGGCGATGATGAGGGGCATGGGTTGTCCTCCTAAAATTTAGTGTATTGATTAAATTTTCGTGCCGTCGGGAAATTCAAAGGCGGCGACATAAATGCCGCCAAGTGCCTGTGCAATGGCGTGAAGTTCATCTTCCGTAAAGGTAGCGCGTTTGACTTTCTGGTTAAAGTTTGATGGTGTCATTCCAATTGCTCGCGCAAGCGCAGCTTGGCTCATCCCTTTATATGCAGCAGCCATTTTGATTTTTTGCTCCATCGTCATGAAAAAAACTTCCCTTTCGTTTAGAAAACGCTTGACATTTGAACTCGAATGCTGTATAATGATTACATAATGGTAAAGGAGAGTGCACATGCCACTTAATCTTGCAGAAATAGATGCGTTGGGACTCATACATGAAAAAGCAAAAATCATGGTAAAATGCATCACGCTAGAGGACATCGATATTGCTGACATTCGGCTGCTGGCTTATATCGCAGATGATTTTCTGGATGAGCTGTGGGATACGATTTGTGGCTGAACTTATATGGCTTTCAAAATCTCCATAAACAGCTTTTCGCGCTGCTTGTAATGCTGCACATTGGTGAGGATGACCACGGCCGTTTTGGCCTGTTTGTCAAAGGCAAGCATGCTGGCAAAGCCATCGGTGTTGCCACCGTGATAGTATATCGACGGCTGCTTGAAGTCAATCCACCAGCCCAAGCCCATGTCGCTGTGCTTGTTCTTCATGTCATAACGCTTGTGGCAAAGCGCTAGGCACGACACTTCTTCTTCAATATTCAGCCGTGCGAACTCCAGCATGTCTTCTGCCGTTGAGGTGAAATTCCCGGCCGGCGAAACGTAATTGTCGCGGTGTAACTCCCATTTGCCAACGTCGCGGTGGTGCACGTCATAGCCTGTGAGCCTGTTTTGCGCACCCGGTCCCACGATGGTGTTGGGCAGCTTTAAGTCTTCGGCGATGAACTTTGTCATGGCGTCGGCGTAGCTCATGCCTGCCGCACGGCCCACTGCGCAGCCCAGTAAGCTCATGCCAAAGTTGGAATACGCCCATTTGTAGTCTTTGTCCTCAAGCTCCTGCGCTGTTGCGATGGCGATGAGCTTGTCAAAGTCCATTTCAAGCAGGCGCAAGGCTGAGTATTGCTTTGAACGCAGCTGTGCCCAAACCACGCCACGAATTTCTTTTTTGGTCATTGGCAATGTGCTGCGATAGCCTGCGGTGTGCAGGGCAAGGCGTTGCAGTGTGGGGTAATACTTGTCGTCGCCCAGCTCAGTAATATGCTTGGCGGCGGAATCATCAAGCAACATGGCGCCGGATTGCACATACTTAGCCAGCAGCGACGTGGTGAGCGTTTTGCCCACCGAGCCGATTTCATACGCATAGCTTTCGTAGGAGATTTCGCCGGAGGCGTCCAGCAGCTTGAAGGCGGTTTTGCCCTCTTGCAGCACGCCGATGGTCATTTTTAGGTTCGGTTTATCTTTGAATGCGCCTTGCACTAACTTTTGCGCGGTTTCGTTAAGCATTGAGATATCTCGCTTTCTGGTGAATATTGTAGCATATTGCGGGGGTGCTTGTCAAGTTTTCTTAGGCATTCATTTTTGCAATTACCTCTTTGATTTCATCTGAGGCGACCAGTTTGCCGCGCACGATGCACTTCGCAATGGATTTTTCAAAAAGCTCTGCGCTAATATTTTTGGGCACGATAAACACGCCGACTGCGCTGATATTCATTTTTTCGTTTTGCTCAGTCCATTCTTCAAGCACGCTTTTTTCAACGCCGCCAATGCCCACCATCCATTGCCAATCCTTTTTGCTGCCCATGGGGATGAGTGAACGCTCGATATCCTCCTTGTGCGTTTCCAGTTGCTTTCTGATCGCGGTTCTGATTAAGTCAGACCGATTGGCATACAAGCCTTGCTCCACCAGCGCGTCTACTTGAGCCAGTTCTACCACACCCAAATTGATGGTGATTTTTTCGGTTTCGTTTGTCATTTTAGCCTCCTAACGCCATCCAAATGGATGGTTGATGGAGTTATTATAGCATGCGATCGCAAAATTGTCAAGGGGGTTTGATGAAAATTTTCCGGAAATTTATCCCACGATCGCCCAGCCCACGCCGCGCATGAGCCACGGCGGAATGCGGTCTTCGTCCACGTTGAGGTCGGCCACGCGCAGGCGCAGGTGATAACTGGCCAGTGGGCCGCACTCGCCGCCAAGCACGGTGGTGAAGGTGTAGCCCCAAAGATGCAGCTTGGTTTCGCCCGCAATGTGTCGTGCACACATAATCCAGTACGGTTCGCCGTAGGGCAGAAATTCGCGTTGCAGTTGCTCGGCCTCACGCGAGAACGCACGCAGCACAGCCGGGGAATATAGCTGGATAAATCGCGGGTCGCCGAAGTCAACGGCCATGAACACCGTGGCATGGCCACAGGGCAGCGTGGCAGCGATGTAGGTTGTTTCGCGCGCCAGCTGCACGCCGAGGTCATGCGTTGGCTGGGTTGTCCAAGGGATGAGTTGAAACAACATGGCGATGAGGGAGATGATCAGTTGCATGGTTTATTCCTCTTTTTCTAGCCGAGTGCCTCGAGTATGAATATGGGAAAAACGCGGATTTACGCATCTTGAATCCCAATACGCTACAATTTGAATTATGCATAAGTCAAAAATGCTTTTCAGTTCAACATGCAAGTGCGAGGGAAATGTAGTTTTTTCGCCATAAAGCTTAAAGCCAAGTTTATAATCGCCTAGGTCTTCTATGCCAGCATGTAGGTGAAGCAGGGTGGGATGAACAAGCTTGGACAACTGTATGTAAGAATTACCCATATCAAAACCTGTACGTTTCTTGAAAGCAAACACTAAATCTTTTCCTGCAAGGCGGTTGCGCTTACCTTTTGGTGATGGCTTTGTTAACTCTCCAGTTTTCTGAAATTCTTCGACAAACGCTTGCTGGTCGTTTTTGCAAACATGGATTGTGTAGGATAATGAAAGCATACAATCGAGGAGAGAGCGTGTAAGATTGGCCGCGCACAAAAAGTTTCCTTCGCTCCAAGTCGATTCAATGCCTGCGGCAAGAGCTAATGCTTGATTTGTAAAAGGATAGGTAAAATATAAATCACTTTCGAGTAGACAGAAATCAGGGTTATTTGAGGCCTCTTTTATTGTAGAAAACACCAATTCTTTATAGTGGATTAGTGTTCTTTCATTGCTATGAGCATCATCTATAGCTATCATTAACCGAGAGGGCGACTCCATCGCCATCGCCGCCAAACACACCCAGCCCTCTTCCTCGTGTTGCGCGGTGACGGTGAAGCCCGCAGCGGCCAGCGCGGCCTGCACATCGCCCGCTCGGGTGTCGATGATACCACTGCTGAGCCACACACCGCCGGGCGCAAGCAGGTCACTCACCTGCGGGGCAAGCGAGATAATGGCATCGGCGACAATGTTGCTGACGATGACATCAAAGCGGCCGGTGATGTGCTGGGCTAAATCGCCTTGCAAAAACTGCAGCTGCGGCGGCGCAAGACCGTTGCGGGCGGCGTTTTCCTGCGCGTTTTGCACAGCGGCGGGGTCGATGTCTACCCCGATGGCAGACTGCGCACCCAACAGAGCTGCAGCAATCGAAAGTATCCCCGAGCCGCAACCGATGTCTAGCACGGTGCAGCCGGGGGTGATGTGTTGCTCCAAGGCTTGCAGACATAGGCGCGTGGTGGCATGGCTACCCGAGCCAAAGGCCACGCCGGGGTCCAGCAGCAGCACGGCACGGCCTTCGGGATTGACTTGCTCTTGCCAAGTGGGTTGAATGAGCAATCTCTCGCCAATGGGCAGGGGATGAAAGTAGGCTTTCCAGTTGTTCTCCCAGTCTTCGTTGCGGCAATCCTGCAGCGTGATTTCATGCTGGATGCCCGCGGCGCTGCAGCGTTCGCTCAGCCAAGCGGCGGCCTCAGTGGGGTTGACCTGCGCAGGCAGATATACATGCACAAAGCCCTGCGTGCGGTCTTGCGCCAGCAGGGTTTCGTCAATCATTTGCATGCCGGTGATGGCTTGCACGTCGGCCTCCATGTCGCGGTAGTCCTCAACGAAAATGCCGTGCGACACCACCATGTGGGCGATGTCGGCGGCGGTGTTGATGTGTTGGGCGGGGGTGGTTAGGGTGAGTTGAGTGAAGTCGGTCATGTTAGTTCCTTTAAGTTGAATGGGGCTATGTTTTGGCTCCATATTTTTCTACGAACCATTCCCACTCATACTCGCCATGCATAGTAACTTTTTGCAAATCCTTTGCTAGTTGTTCTTCCAAAGAAGTTAGCTTTTCGATGAGATTAAGCATTTCGTGAACCTTGGTTGCATTACTGCGATCTCCTGTTATATACGGTTGCAGATGTGTGCGCCACCTTTCAGTGCGCTCTCGTTCTTGCTCTTGCTTGGCTTCTTCGTGTATATCAATTTGATGGGGCATCCCAAAGTCTTTCATTAGTTTTCGATAACCAGCATGTCCATTCTCAAAGATGTATTCAACATTCTTATGGCAATATAATTGCTCGCTACCAGTGCTCATTTCAACTAGTTTTAGCGCGTCATTAATCGACCAAGTAAGCAAACTTTCGATAAAGTCAAAATCTACCTCTTCGCCCTTTTTAAGTTTTGAAATATTATCACATAGATCGCTTAAATAATCGAGAACGTTGTCTGATTTTTCATGGAACCAGCCAGCCATGTTCCAAGGGCAAGCATTAACGCTAATCACGGGATAATCAGAAGCTTGCATGGGTTATACTCCTTCTTGTTTTTAGGCTTAAGGCATGCATCGGAAGCGTTTATCACGCCACCAATCCATCCACCAGGCGCATGTGCTCAAGATACATCGGCAGAATGTCGTCCATCGTGCGGCCAAGGCCGATGATCGAGCCGTGGTCGCCACGCACGGTGGGCATCACATACCACTGCCCGGGCAGGGGCGGCGCCGGGAAGCCGAAACTTGGCACTTGCACATGCTGCTGATTAAACGGCCGCGTGGCCGAAATGGTGTTGACCAAGCCATCATTCGCACGCCATGCTGCGGTGATGCCGCCTGCGGGATAGGTGAAGTTACCGATTTGCATCGCCAACAAACGCGAGGGCAGTGCCATGTCTGCCGCAACGGGGCGCCCATTGTCGGTGCCGTCCACAGCAAAGGAAAAATAGAAGGTGTTGGGCGCAGGCATGGTGATTTCGTTCAGCGCCTGTGCGCCGGGCAAAGTTAAGTCTGCAAAGGCGTTATTGGCGTCCTCAGATGCGTCCAAGAAGTCCACAAAGCTGGTGACGCCGGGGATATTGATGCCCAGTGCACGCATGGCGGCATCGATTTGTGCTTGCGGCAATGCGGCTGCCACGGTGGAAAGCAGCGGGTCAACGTCCAGCATCACAAGCAGGCTTACGCCGTTGTGCGGGGTAGCAATGGTGGTGATGCTGTGCACCCAATCTGCCTTGCCACCCACAAACAGCGGGGAGATTTCCTCGCCGGTGGCAGCAGCGTGGGCGCGTTCTGCTGGGCAGCCATCGCGCAGCAGACCCGCCAGTGCGCGTATTGTATTGCCGCCAAAGCTGTGGCCGATGAGGTTGACTCTTTGCACGTGGCTGTTGCTGTCGGGCTCACCCCAGTCGGGCACCATGGCAGGGTAATGTATCGCGCCAAAGCGGTCGATGCCATGGCGGTAGGCGTGTGCGTGACCGTAGTCTACTTGTGTGCCGGTGAGCTGGGCAAACAGCTCGGCGGCGCGGTCACGCGCAGAGCCGGAGGGGCTAACCGTTGGCGCGTGAATGGTGAAACCTTCGGTGCGCAGTTCAGCTAGCATGTCGCCCGCTGTGCCGCCCCAGTAGGGCACAGGAATGCCGCTGTCTTCGCCATGGCCGTTGAGGCCATGCACGAAGATCCACGGGTGTGGTGTGGGTTCGCCGACGGGTATGGTGATGAGAGTGTCGTCGCCATTGCAGGCGGGTAGTGCGAACAGCGCAAGCAGCAGCGTTGCGGCAAGCGCGATGGCGGAAAATCGTTTCATGGGTAACCCTCCCTTATTTGTTGTCTATAGTATAGCGCATTTTTGGGGCAATTGCAAGAAAAAGTTGCGTGCGAGCTATGTCCCGCGCAATTCGCAAAAAATTCAAAAAAGGATTGACTTTGCAGAAAAAGTCGAGTACAATGTATATGGCGTACTTATTATTACAAAGTTGAGAGGATTTGTTACACATGAACATGAAAAAACTATTGGCGACTTTGCTGGTAGTGCTGATGTTGGCCACCGGCGCAGCGGTTGCGCTAAGCGGCGTGGCGGCAAACGAACCTGAGTATTCCTTCTTCCCGGAGTGCGGTCTTTGCTTTGCTTGCAGCAACTGGCTTGACTATGAAAGGTTTGCGTTTACCTATTATCCAGCCATCAATGCGATTGAGCTTGACGAATACGCTTCCGCATTTATTGATGGTGTCGATGTTGATATAATTCAATATTTTGACGCCCGTGTTGCTATTCATGCTGGTGTTGTTAATGGTGAATTGAGCGGTTTTGATTTTTACAGACTTACCGCCGCACTTGCAGAACAATACTTTTTGCCATGTGCAATTGCGTTTGCCATTGAATCACAGCGAATGCACCTTCTTTTTGGCTTCTATAGCGTTTATGTTGATTCTATTGTTTATGATTTTATTGATGATTTTCTAGACATCGTTGGTTTATCTCTGGATTTTAATAATCTTGGGAATCTTATGGAAGAAGGACATTGGACAGAAGCGGAAGAGCAATTAATTGCCTTAAATGATGCGATGTTTCAATATTTGGCCGACCAAGGCGTTGAAGTGCGCGAATGGTTGCGCCGCACACCGGCTGCAACACCAGTTTGCCCCGAAGACCCCAATGCAGACGTATGCCTGTGTGAAGAAGTGACAGAGCCGACCACCGAAGCGACGACGGAGGCAACCACGGAAACCACGACTGAAACTACGACAACCGCGGAAGAAACAACGACAACAACCGAAACCACGACTGAAACTACCACCGAAACTACAACCAGTGAATCAACAACTGAGGCGACCACGGAAGCTACTACAACCACCACCGAGACCACGAGCGAAACAACTGGCAACGGCGAAACCACCACCGAAGCTCCCGCTGAACGCAGCTTGACCACGATTGATTGGGTAAGCATCGCAGGCATTGTTTTGCTGGTGATTGTGAACGTCTTCGCCATCTTTGGCTTTGTGCGCATTCTGTTTAATATGTAATCTTGCAATAAACCAAACACCCCTCTTCGGAGGGGTGTTTTTCGCGGCCGCTCGCGCATACATATGTCCCATGAAAACAATTGCATTGGTCGGCAACCCCAACAGCGGTAAAACCACGCTGTTTAACGCGCTCACGGGCCAGCGGCAGTTTGTGGGCAACTGGCCGGGCGTGACCGTGCAGGTGAAACAGGGCAAACTGCGCGGGCAACATAATACCCTGCTGCTGGACTTGCCCGGCTTGTATTCACTCGCCCCGCTTGCTCCCGAAGAAGCCGTGGCCTGCGACTTGCTGACCAATCACCCGCCGGACATTATCCTCAACATTGTGGACGGCACAAACTTGCAGCGCAATCTTTATCTCACCATGCGGCTGCTGGCACTGGGAATTCCCATGATTGTGGCGGTGAACTGCGCCGATGTGCTGCGCAAGCGCGGCGATGTGTTCAGTGCGGCGGTGCTGGCGCGCAAACTAAGCTGCCCGGTGGTGGAAATCAGCGCGCTGCGGGACAGCGGGCTGGATAGGCTTGTCGAAATGTTACGGGCGGATTTGCATCCGCCCCTACAGGCGCAAAAACATGAAAGCATCGCCGAAACTTATGCGCATATTGAGCGCATCACACGCAGCTGCATGCGCCCAAGCGGTAAACCGAATATGACCGAGCGTATTGACAACATTGTGCTGCACAAGTGGCTTGCCCTGCCGCTGTTTGTGCTGGTGATGACGGGCGTGTATTATCTGGCGGCGGCTGGGCCCGGCGCTTGGCTCGGCGGCTTGGTTGAACAAGCAATTGCGGGTTTGGGCACTTCGCTTGGGCAGGTGATGCCCTCGCTGTGGCTGGGCGCGCTGCTGCAAGAAGGCGTATTGGGTGGTGCGGGTATGCTGCTGGGTTTTGTGCCGCAACTGATGATGGTTTTCCTGTGCCTAAGCGTGCTGGAGGCCAGCGGATATCTATCTCGCGTGGCTTTTTTGCTGGATGCGGCGTTGCGCAAGTTCGGGCTTTCGGGTAAGTGCTTCATGCCCATGCTGCTGGCGACAGGTTGCAGCGTGCCCGCGATTTTGGCCACCCGCGCCATAGACTGCCCGCGCCAGCGCAGCGTTGTTGCCGCCACTTGTAGTTTTCTGCCATGCAGCGCAAAGCTGCCCATCATCGCGCTGGTGGCCAACGGCGTGTTCGGCGGGGCTTGGTGGCTTGCGCCGCTGATGTACTTCATTGGCGCGGCGGCGATGTTGGGGAGTACGCGAGTGATGTTATGGATTGACGGACGCGCAATGCGCGCCCCTACGGCGGAGTTCCTGCTGGAGATGCCGCAGTATAGGATGCCGAGCGGGCGAGATATTGCACGCAGCGCGTGGCGGCGCACGGCTGAGTTCATGAAAAAAGCCGGCAGCGTCATTGTGCTGTCGGGCGTGTTTGTGTGGTTGTTAAGCGGCGTGCTGCAGCCGGTTGGCGGCGCGATCGCCTGGCTGTTTGTGCCGCTTGGTTTTGGCTTTTGGCAAGCAGCCATCGCAACGCTGACTGCTTTCATCGCCAAGGAAAACGCCGTGGCAACCCTAGGTGTGCTGGGTGCTGCGGCGATGTTCACTCCCGCACAGGGGATGTCGTTTTTGCTGTTCAACCTGCTGAGCATGCCGTGCGTGGCTGCCGTGGCTGCCTTGCGGCGCGAGCTGGGCAGTACCAAGCGCACGGCCTTGGCAGTAGGCTGGCAGTGCGGGGTGGCTTATGTGGTGGCGGGTGGCGTTTATTGGGTGATGACTGCGTTTTAACGTATCTTCTGCTCAAGCGCATGAAATTCGTCGGTGTCGAAAGGCTGCGCGTTTTATGTTTGCTGTGCAGAACATTGCGATAATTCCGCCCAAAATGCCCTCACCGCGCGGCGACCCTTGAGGTGAAGACCCGTGATTTCCCCAATGCCGTATGTTCAAAAGATGAAATTTTTATTAAATTAGAGCTTGTTTTTTCTCGCGCGTTGGTGTATAATGGGAGTTGGTAGAAAAAACTCAAAAAATGCTGAATGCGAGGAGAATTTATGTTTTCAGATTTGTCGGTACTTGCCATTGCGGTGGTGTTTGTCGCCATCAATGGCCTAACCATGCTGGCGTGGGCCGCCGCGCAGGGTTACAAAATGAAGCCCACGGCGTTCGCTTTCATTGTGGGCGCAGTGGGCAACCTGCTCACAGGATCCATCACACCCATTTCGGGGCAGTCGTCCATCCTCACCGTTTCGCACTTCATGAAGAACATCAATGAGCGCATCGGCGCACTGTTGCTGGCGGTGCTGGTGATGATTCCGCTGGGGCTAACCGGCACGGTTACCCGCATTGCGGATTTTGCAGGCCCGGCGGTTGTGGGCGGCATGATGGCCGGCGTGGGCATTATGGTTGCGGGCATCAGCTTTCAAATGGTCAAGCAAGAAAAACGCACTGGCATCATCGCGTTTGTCAGCGCCCTTGCCACGCATGTGATTTTCCTTGGCAACCCCAACGCACTCGTGTATGTCATCGGCGTTTCGGTCACATTGGCCACTGTGGACTTTGTGTTCTTGCAAAAGCGCCGCGTTGACCTGTTCGCCACCGCCCAGAAAGATGGCTATGTTGGCGACATGGCGCAAAACGACAACCCCAAGTTTTGGACAAAAGCATACTGGGCCGATTTCAAGGTGATTAAACCCAAGTTCAGCCTTTATGCCATCTACTTTGCCTTGGCGTTCATCAGCTTGAACATTGGCACGAACATCGCCTTTGGCAATATCACCGCAGGCTTTGCGGGCGTGACGCAAAACATGGATCACCTCACCGTCATCAACAGCTTGGCAGACGTGCCTAGCGTAATCTTCGGCGGCGCTCCGGTTGGCGCGATTATCTCCGCCACGGCAGCGGCGCCTTGGCCGGTCGCAGCAGGTGTGATTATGATGCTGCTGTGCGCATTGCTGCTGTTGCTGGGTCTGATGACCAAAGCGGTGAAGTATATTCCCGTGCAGGCCATTGCGGGCTTTTTGTTCATCATTGGCTTTTTCTCCACGCTTGTGCCGAACCTAGAGCGTTCTTTCGGCACCGGCAACACTGCAGCAGCTACCGTCGCCATGGCACTGACGGCGCTAACCAAGAACCCCTTCATCGGCTTGGTGGGTGGCATCGCAGTGAGATACATCGGCGTCTACTTTGGCTTGTCGGCCTAACGCTTGCCTAACCAAATAAAAGAAACGTCGAACTTAATTGTTCGACGTTTTTGCGTGCTGCCTAAAGCGCCCGTCTCATATAGTTTGCGCGGCGAGTAATGAAGTCTAGCAGAAAGTCTACGTGTGCTGCGTGGCTATTTAGCGCAACCATCTGCGGTGGAGTGCGGTTTGGCCACACGGCGGTGCCCAAAATTGGGTGCCGCGTGAAGTTGCGCGCGAAACAGCTTTGGTAGCGCGTGGCAAGTTGACGCACATGGTTGGTCGAGGCGGTAATCGCCGGGTGTGCCATGGTGTCGAATCGTTGCGACAATACAGTGCGAAATTGCCGTACTTGCATGAGATTTTGAAACCAATAGTGCTGCCCTGACAAAAACAAGCCATAAGGCGACCTATCTGCGTACCAATTTCCGTAGGTGATATCAAAATCCCACAAGGGGCCCATATAAAGCCTACGATTATCGCCTTGACCACGAATTTGCATGAACCAGCTGGAAAATCCGGCGTCGGGGTTGCGGGTAAGCTCCTGCATAATCATGAAGTCGGCCATCGAGTTGATATCCAGCACCGCCGAAATCGCAGCAAAATCACGCGAGCGGATGGCACGACTGACTCGCTCAATGAACGCGCGAGCATATTCCATGCGCTCGGGCGTGGCATCCGGCCAGCGGATTTCGTACAACGAATCGCGGTTTGGAACGTTGGCAATGCTGCTGCCAGAATAGCCTGCGCGGCTGGTGTTGATGCGGAAGAAATCCTCCCCCTCTGTGCCATTGCGGAATAACCGCCAGTCCAGCTCCAAGAAATACTCGCTGATGGTAGGATCTGCGTGGGCGGAGAGCCGCGCGCGGCCTGGCCCCACTTCGCGCTCCTCGGTCAGAAGATACACGCCCTGATATTGCCCGTTCACATACAGATGCACACTGCGTGCAGAGGGCGTCCAATATAGCCCGTTAAGCTGCCTACCAATGTGCAGCGTGATGTAGTTGCGCAGCAAGCTCATGTCGGCATGGTCGGCAAGCAGTATCCAATTGCGATGCGCGTTAGCGGAACCTAGCATGGGCTGCGCGCTGGTCAACGTAAAGCGCAGTGGTCGCTTGCCCGGCAAATCCCACCAAGTGGAGTTTCCACGGCCACGAATACGGCCCGTTGCATCAGCAAAGTGGTGGGCGGCGTTGCCACCACCGGCAAGTTCAAATGTCGAGTCGATCCACAGTTCACGGTTCACAAAGGGCGTGCCATTTGCTCGAATATGCAGTGACGGCAGGCCGCTTGTGCTGGTTGGAGTCCAAGCAATGGGGATCACATCATCATTGTCATTCTCATTGTCGTTGTCGGTCTCATCATTCAGGTCTTCGTTTTCTTCATCGTATGACGTGTAAGTTTCAAGTTCTTGCGTGGTTTCAGCTTCGGTTTCGGCTTCGTCTAGGCCGGTGGATGCCGTGCAAGCGGCCAGCATCACCAGCATTGTGGCTAGCAGCGCAACTGCCAGCAAAATGGAAAGCATCTTTTTCTTCATCACATACCCCTTCTTTACTCAACATAACGGTTGAAGATAGTATACCACAAACTTGTTTACGTGTCAATGCAGGCGGTTATTGCTGGCAACAAAAAATTACCCTTGACAAACTGCTTGCGTTGTGGTATGATAACTCTAACGAATGATGAGAGGTATGTCAATGTCGGTCTAAATGAACAGGTAATGTACTCATTAACAGCGGGAGAACCCTGCTTATTTTGTGTACCCAAGTGCCTTTCAGAATGACCGAAGAAGTGTTTTTGTTAGCACATTCTTGTTCGTTTTATTGCGCAGCGGGGAGCTGTGTTTTTTTATTGCTACAAAGGCATTTGGGTTGTGAAAGGAATCACAATGAACAACCACCATATCGCAGTCGAATTTAATCTAATTATCGACAAACTGAAAGAACACGCCTTGTCTCAAAAGGCGAAAGATGCGCTAGCCAATTTGACGCCTTATTTGAACGAGGACATGTGCGTGCGCAAGATGGCGGAAACCACCTCCGCCAGAAATTTGCTGGACACCACCGGCACACCGCCGCTTTCTATGATGGAAAACCTAGACGAAATCATCACCCTTGCACAGGCAGGCAGCATGCTGGTGCCCGAGCAGCTTCGGAGTGTTTCGAGCTTCGCGCAATCTTGCAAATATTTGGCGACGTACTTGTCTAAAGGCGAGGTTACGGGCGAGGCCGTTGCGGTGTATGGCAAAAGCATTGAGAACTTGAAAGACCTGCGAACCGAAATTGAGCTGTGCATTGATTACGACACGCTGCGCGACGACGCCAGCCCTGCCCTGCGCAACATTCGCCGCAAAAAAGAGCACGTGGAAGCTCAGATCAAAGAAAAGCTGGACCACATTCTTAAAAGCCGCAAGCAATACCTGTCAGACGGGTATATCGCAATCCGGCAGGGACATTATGTGCTGCCTGTTCAGCGAAAATATCAAACGCAGTTTGGCGGCACGGTGATTGAAGCTTCCGGCAAAGGCTCCACCGTATTCATGGAGCCAACTGCCATATCAAAATTTCAAGCTCAACGCGCTGAGCTAGCCATTGAGCAAGACAGCGAAGAAAGACGTATTTTGTATACACTCACCGCCACGGTGGTAGATTATGCTCCCCTGTTGCGCCGCAACATGGAAGCTATGGAAGCCCTAGATGTGCTGTTTGCCAAAGCCAAGCTCAGTGCCGCCATGAAGGCCGTGCCCGTGGAAATCGGCGGCGCACGAAGGCTGAACATCCGGCAAGGGCGCCACCCGTTGCTGGCCGCAAACGAATGCGTCGCGCTAGATTTTGCCATGGACGAACACACCAGCGGTGTGATTATCACCGGGCCAAACACTGGCGGCAAAACCGTTGCGGTGAAAACCGTAGGCTTGCTATCGCTGATGGCGCAGTGCGGGCTACACATTCCCTGTGATGCGGGCAGCTATATTGCCATGCAGGACAGCTATTGGTGCGACATTGGCGACAGCCAGAATATTTCGCAAAACCTGTCCACGTTTTCTGGGCACATGACGAATGTGATTGGCATTTTGCAGCGTGCCAGCCGCGACAGCCTTGTGCTGCTGGATGAACTGGGCAGCGGCACTGACCCCGCTGAAGGCATGGGCATCGCCGTGGCTGTGTTGGAGGAACTGCGGCAACGCGGTTGCATGTTCCTCGTTACCACGCACTATGCGCAGGTGAAAACCTATGCGGAGCAATCGCAGGGCGTGCAAAGCGCACGCATGGCCTTTGACCGCGAGAATTTACGCCCGCTATATAAATTAGAAATGGGCATGAGTGGAGAAAGCTGCGCGCTACACATTGCGCAGCGGTTGGGACTGCCAGCGCATTTGTTGGCACGGGCGCACCACGAAGTCTACGGTGGTGAAGCACCGAAACATGCGCCAATCAAAGCGCCGAAAAGCCGCCTTGAGCGCACGCAGATTGAGAAGCCAACCATCGATCTCTCAGAAAAATTTAGCATGGGTGACAGCGTAACCGTGCTGCAAAGCGAGGAAATCGGCATTGTTTATCGCCCTGCCAACGAACTGGGTGATGTCATCGTGCAGGTAAAAGGCGAAAAGCGAAGCTTCAAGCACAACCGGCTCAAGCTCAACGTGCCCGCTTCGCAGCTGTATCCACCAGATTACGATTTTTCCATTATCTTTGACAGCGTGGAGCACCGAAAAGCGCGCCATCACATGGGCCGAAAGCATGACCCCACGCTTAGCATCACGTATGATGATGGGCAATAGCTAATGCTGCGCAAACACGCTGTGCCGCTGCGTTGAACAGGCATTGCACAAAGTTGCCGCGAGCATTGCTGCGCTGCACGGTGCTAATGCCCAACGCCTCACCCTGCGGGGTGGGGCGTTTGCCGTCGTCGGTGTTTTGCAGGTAGCCAGCTTGCACCAACAATGCGTTAAGCTTCGCGCCGGTGATGGTTGGCATACCATGCAGCAACAGCACCGCGTTGAGGGAATCTGCCACGCGTGTAATCGGCTGCGGACTATCATCAAACGCCATTTGTTGCAGCAGGGTTTCTTCGGTGAGCGGCGGTGCGGGTTGTTCTTCTGCACTGCCTTGGTGTTGCACCAGCAGCGGCAAAAAGCGTGCGCCATAGCGCTCCAGCTTCACCTGCCCAACGCCGCTTACTTGCAGAAATTGCTCGGGCGTGCGCGGGAGTTTCTTGCACATGTCCACCAGCGTGGCGTCCGAAAACACCACGTAGGCAGGCACTTTTTCTTCTTGAGCAACGGCCAAGCGCAGCTGCTTGAGCGCGGCATAAAGCTGCTGCGAAAACGCAAACTGCCCCGGCTGTGCACTGCTTCTTTGCCCGCGTAGCATCACGGTGGCGCCGCCAACCAACACTTCTCGCGCTTTTGGCGTAACGCGCAATAAATCGTCGGCGTGCAGATAATCAAGGGCAGTTAAGCGGCTGACTAAACGGCGCAAATAGGTGCGCGGCAAGCCTTTCATCAGCCCAAAGGTGGGCAGGTCACGCAGTTCAGGCGTTTTGGCTTGCAGAATATCCATCGCACGCACAAAGCCATAGTGCTTGCCCAAGTTGTTGAGTCGCGTGATGTGCGAAAGCAGTTTTTGTGCGTCCACAGTGGCGTCGATTTCATCGAAATTGCCGGTGCAGTTGCCGCAATTACCGCAGTTTTCGGGCGTGTCTTGTTCGCCAAAGTAACGCAGCATAAAACCACGCAGGCAGCCGTTACCTTCACAATAGCGTTCCATTTCATTCAGCCGCTGCTTTTTGCGGGGAATTTCATCGGGGTTTTCGCTTTGGTTGATGAGAAACAATGCCGTGGTGATGTCTTGGCGGCCAAACAGCAACAGGCAATCTGCGGGCAAGCTGTCGCGCCCGGCGCGGCCTGCTTCTTGGTAGTAACTTTCCACGTTTTGCGGCATGTTGTAGTGCAGCACAAAACGCACGTTAGACTTGTCAATACCCATGCCAAACGCATTTGTCGCCACGATAATCTGCACGCGGTCATGCAAAAAATCATCTTGCACATGGCTGCGCTGGTCGCCCGGCATGCCCGCGTGATAACCCGCTGCCGAATAGCCGTCTTCCACCAGCTGCGCAGCAACCTTTTCCACATGCTTGCGGGTGGAGCAATATACAATGCCGCAGCCGCTGTTCTCGCGCAGGTAATCCACCAACGCTGCATATTTATCCTTGGGCTGTTTGACTTCAAAGTACAAGTTCGGACGGTCAAAACCAGTAACGACGCTCAGCGGGTTTTGCAGCCCAAGCGTGGCTAGAATGTCATCGCGCACACGCGGTGTAGCCGTTGCGGTGAATGCCGCCAGCACTGGCCGCGCAGGCAACTGCTGCACAAACGCGGGAATGTCCAGATAGGCTGGGCGGAAATCTTGCCCCCACTGGGAAATGCAGTGCGCTTCGTCCACCGCAAGCAGTGAAATGGGCAGCGCATGCGCAAGCTCAAGCATGCTGGGGGCTAGCAGCCGCTCGGGCGCGATGTAGATGAGTTTATACTGCCCGGTATGGGCGTTTTGCATCACGCGCTGCAGTTGTGCGTCAGTCAGCGAGCTGTTGATGAACGCCGCTGCCACGCCGTTTTGCACCAGTGCCTGCACTTGGTCACGCATGAGCGAAATGAGCGGCGACACCACTAGCGTGATGCCCGGCAGCAGTAACGCAGGCACTTGGTAGCACAGCGATTTGCCTGCACCGGTGGGCATGATACCCAGCGCGTCACGGCCGCCGGCGAGAGTTTCGACCAGCGCAAATTGGCCATGACGGAACTCGTCATAGCCGAAATATTGCTTAAGAATTGTGTTTGCAGATATGTTCATAGCTATAGTTTACCACACCTGAGGCAACTTAGCAAGGGTAAAGTGCTCGCTATATCGCCAAAAGCTCAATACTGCACAAAAAAGAGTCCTATGCTAGCACTGGCTGGCATAGGACACAGCGAAGCGACAAAGCCGCACCGCAGGTGGCACGCTTGCAGGGACTCGAACCCCGGACCCACTGCTTAGAAGGCAGTTGCTCTATCCACCTGAGCTACAAGCGCGTGTGTGATTAGTAAAAAAGGTGTCCTACGCGCAACCTGGCGTAGGACAACGCAAAAAATTCTATCGCGGGCTGCTTGCTCACGCATTTAATAGCTTAAATGCGCGAGCGAGCCCCACCGCAGGTGGTGCCGGTGGTCGGGGTCGAACCGACACGGTGTTGCCACCACTGGATTTTGAATCCAGCACGTCTGCCAATTCCATCACACCGGCGCGGGTATTATTATACACCATTGCGACGGATTTGTCAAGCAAAAATTTTAGTCGATTGTTAGTTTGCTTCCAGCCTGTCAAAGTTCCT
>Ga0131853_10002125_pt1 | contig 35612 bp, 40 predicted proteins | sample TergutLab28metaG_FD_92764 | JGI IMG/M metagenome (GOLD analysis project Ga0131853, IMG submission 92764) | Labiotermes labralis P1 segment gut microbial communities from Petit-Saut dam, French Guiana - Lab288 P1 (version 2) (version 2) | ecosystem: Host-associated > Arthropoda: Insects >... | reverse complement strand
TAATTCAGAGTTTGAGGAATAGCGGTCTAACAACACCTTTAAGGTTACAGGTTAGCCTGTAATTTCTTATAAAGAAAAGAAGCGCAGTGTTTCTTTAAAGCGTATTTATTTCGCTTTTGTTCTTAGATAAAATACTAAAAAAGGAATAAAGATAAGCATAATAGTTATAATTCCAATATTAATAAGAAAAAAGTCTGTGAACCGAGCTAATAAGATATAAGCAAGCATTAAACTTAATGAGGCATGAAGAAACTTATAGAATAAGAAGTCTGAATAAATGATAAATTTTCTGCCAAGCAATTTTATTTGTAAGTGAATGCCAACACCTAAAAAGCTACCTAAAAAGGTAATTAATAAAAGTGTAGTAGGATTATTACCTAATTCTTTTATCGAATGGATCCCTCGGATAACTTCTAAAAGACTTAGTAAAAAGCGCGAAAAATCAGTTGGTAGAAAAGTTAATAATTGATAATGGATTATAAAACTTATCAATAAATTAATAACAATCATAACGCCTAGGATATTAACTAAGATAATAAGGTAACGTTCAACTGATTTTAATAAATCATTAGTATCTAAACTTATCTCAGGATTCTGATTGTTTTTTAGATATTTAATCCTAGGAAAGCAGAATGAACCCAGAATTATATTTGCCGTTACGATAGCTAGATAAAGGATTAAAGCTGTTTGTATACCAGCAAAGATAGTTAGGGCTGAAACAAAAAATAACGGATTAATTAAAGCAGTTATAGAAGTAAGATAACTAGCTTCCTCTTTACTTAATTTACCTTCATCGTAAAATTTACTGATTAAACCCATTACTCCTGGTGAACCAGATAGAATCGAGTTCATAAAGACAATTTTTTTTTCATAAGTATTTAATTTTAAAATATGAGCGAAAGGATAACTAATAATTTTGGCACATATATAACCTGGCCGACTTTTGGCAAACAGTTCAGAAAAGATAAAATAAACAAACATGAGTGAAAAAAACTGGAAATACCAGAGGCCAGCAGTTTGAATTACACTATCTTTTGTAAGTTGTGGATTAAGAATAATTCCTAATAAAGTCAGTATAATTATAACTTCTAAGAAGTAATTGCTTTTTAGAAAAGCCTTAATATTTAAAATTTTTGTCACCTTCTTTATTTTTCTCTTTACTTTTTATAAAAACTATTATATAATAATTAGGCTTTGTTAAAAATGTTCCAATAGCTCAGCTGGATAGAGCAACGGCCTTCTAAGCCGTAAGCTTCATCAGGAACTTATCAAATATTATGTTTTTTTTGTTTTACATATGCCGGGAAGCTTATGTATTTCACATCTTTAGCCATTATTATAACACAATAGTGTAAGTTTGTCAACAAGAAAGTACACAATCGTGTTGGAAAGGATAGAGAATGCAAAATATAAAGAAAGCAAGAAAAGAAAAAGGGCTATCATTGATTGATTTGGAAAATATATCAGGAGTGAAAAGCCGAACGATTTTCAGTTACGAAAACGAAGAACGAGAACCAACAATTAATAATTTAACTAAAATTGCTATAGCTATGAATATGACTGTAGATGAATTAATTGACTTTCGTAGAATTCATGACCAAATTGGCGAAGACATGGCCGAAAGAGTTCGAAAATTAGAAAAGTCCAGAACCGCCAATAAAAAGCATTAATAAAGAACTCGATTTAGAGTTCTTCTAAGCCGTAAGCTTCATCAGGAACTTATCAAATATTATGTTTTTTTTTGTTTTACATATACCCTTAAGTTATGCAATTCACATCTTTCAACATATTATAACTCATTTTGAGTAGAAAGAGGGTAAAGTGAGGAATTTAAAAGAAACAAGAATTAAAAAGGGGCTTTCACAAAAAGACTTGGCGGAATTGACGAACATTCCCCAAACAACATTATCTGGCTACGAAAATAGCTCCAGAGAGCCAAGAGTAGACGATATGGCTAAAATCGCTATAGCTATGAATATGACTGTAGATGAATTAATTGACTTTCGGAGAATTCATGACTAAATAGGCGAAGACATGGCCGAAAGAGTTCGAAAATTAGAAAAGTCCAGAACAGCCAATAAAAAGCAACCTTAAGGAAGAACTCTAAATTGAGTTCTTTATTTATTAAAAGCCAAAATGTCGAATTTTGTCGCGACAGAAAAATTATATCAACAGAAAGGAAGAACGAGAATGCCTAGAGATTGTTTAACATGCGGGAATCCAGCATTTTGGAAATATCCCTATTGCAAGCCGTGCCTTGAAAAAAATAAAAAAGAAAAAGATAAAATCGCTTGCGAGCAATGCGGCGAAACTCTAAATAACCCAGATCACACACTATGCTATAGTTGCTGGACTGAACAGCAGCGCACATTAACAAGAACAAACAATGCAGAGATTTCTAAAGAAATAGTCACAGAAGAAATAGAAGACGAGAGCGAACCATTAACATCTGGATCCAATAGAGTTATTGTAAATGCTGAACAACCTATTACAAAATGCATACTTTGTGCTAAAGATTCTTTAGGAAAATTATTTTGCAAAGAATGTTATTTTAAAAATAAAAATAAAGTCTTATTTTTGCAAATCAATAAATGTACTGAGATAATATTAAAAGATTCTTCTTACGAAGGCAAGCATACTTGCGATGATGGCCACATAGTAAAAAGCAAATCAGAAATGACTATAGATGATTACTTGTTTCGCAAAAATATCAAACATGCATACGAAAAAGAGTTCAGAGTCAGTATGGATTTGCACTTAAAACCAGATTTTTATTTGCAAGATCAAAAAGTTTATTTAGAACACTGGGGACTAGAAGGCAAATCATATAATGAAACAAAACTATTCAAAATGATTCAATATGCAGAACTTGGAAAAACTGTAATTTGCACTTATGAAGAAGATATGAGCAACCCTAGCTCCAATTTAGATTTCAAGTTAAATCCTCAAGAATACAAAGAAGGTGAAATAAACTTCTTAAGACCAGAAGATCGAAGAAAACTAGATGAAGCACTACAAAAGAAAAGAGCCTAAATTTTTTCAAGCTCTTTTTTTGTTCATCAATTCATTATATTCTTTTAACGCAAACAAGTGATTTACATTTACATACAATTCGGTCGTAAGTCTTGATTTATGGCCAAGCAGCACTTGCGCAGAATCTATCGTTCCGCCAGCCATAATTAACTCTGTGGCCATAGCTTTGCGGAATCTATGATTATGTATATTATTTATTCCCGTTTCCCCTGTTAGTTCTTCAAAAAAATGCCTAGTATCATTATAACAAAGTTTACGTTTTTTCAGTTGATTCCAAAACAAATAATCAGAAGGGCTGGCTTCAATTAAGCGCTTCATAAGAGTAACGCTAGCCTCAGTGAAAGGAACATAGCGCTCTTTATCATTTTTAGTTTTTTCTAAAAGAATAACCCTATTCTTAATATTAATATTATCAATTTTAATATTCGTCAATTCATCAATCCTGCAACCAGTTTCATATAAAAAAGTCACAAGCCCATAATAAAGAAGATCATTTTGATTTTTATTCCTATTTTTAGCATACTCTAAAATAATTGACAAATCATCAGAATCAAGAACTTTGAAAGACTTAGTATCAGAAGAAAGAAGTTTAGTCGACAGAAATTCATGGTTTCTAAATCCAAAATGCCTTAAAGCAAGTTTAATATGTTTAATTAGTTTGTTAGTGGAATTGTTTTTACGTTTTGTCTTCACCCTGCAATAACGAATAATATCATTTATCGACTCGTATTTCAAACAATCTACCGTTTTAATTTCCAAAGATTCAAAACATCGCAATATAACGTTTGTCAAACTAATTTCTGCTTTGTAACTTCTATCAGATTTAACATCTTTCGAATGTTCTAAGTATTCTTGTAATAAGTTCTTAAATTTCATTTTAATATTTCCCCTTCTAGTTTTGCATTCGAATGCAATTTATTCTTTTTTATCTTTCTTCTTAATATCTTGAAGTATGTACAAGATATATTTTTTTTCTTCTTTCAAATAGATTATCCGAGCAGAATACATCTTGAATTTAGTCAACATTTCGCGCACTTGATTTATCGCATATTTAAACTCATGAGTTTGCAGTACTGAAAAGTCTTCAAAAACATCATCTTTATAAACATGACCTTGAGCCGCAAACAGAAAGCTAAGATAAGCAGTCAAATTTTTCATATTATCACCCATTGTTATGTTTTGACGATATATGACAATTATACTACCTTTTTTTTTAGGCGCAAGCCACCAGAGTGTCTTCATGTTCGAAAGTTTTGAAAATTTAGTGAGTAACTTGTGAACGAATTTACCCAAAATCATGCATTTATGTTGCTTTTTACTGCTTTTAATACCTGAAATCATTCAAAATATGGCTTAAAATGTTAGTATGCGTTTATGCATAATATTTTACCTGTGCTAAAATTAAGGTTTTATTCGCACCAATTATGCGAAACTGAAATTTTGTCTATAAAAAAACGACCGTTTTTATCCTGATTTACAAGCTTTCCGTCAAGCCTTTTATAAAGCCTAATATGATTGTTTTCAGGGATTAAATAAGTCATTAGCATATAATCTTTAAACTTAGTATAGCTGAATTTCATTTTTATCAATTCCTTTTAATATATTGTTTACATTTTTAATATGAAAATTCATATAATAGATTGACATAACTTTAATGTTATGTTAAAATATAGATAGTTTCAAAGAGTATTACTTGAGCTTTGGCGTTTAGCATGGTTGGTACGAACCTTAACAAAGACCGAAAGAGAAAAGGCAGTCTACGGATTGCCTTTTCATTTTACTTTTTCCAGTTCCGATAATTGCTGCGATTCTTTTTGCTTTTGTCAATAAATACTTTGGCCTTTTCTTTATCCGCATTAGATAAGTGCATTTTCTTTTTATTTTCTGATAGACGCTTATAACTAATTTTTCTGCCTTGACTATCATAAAAATAAGTAACCCGATTCAAATAACTATCCTCTCCAATGCTTTCCAGTTTAATATTATATTTTGGATCATCATCGTGTGTAATCTTGTTTACACCAACATAATCACCTTTCTTATGTCTAATATAATAAGGCCTGCCTTTCTTGGAAAATCTATCTTTAGACACAAGATTATCATTTCCAAAAAGTATTTCATTTTCATTACCAAGGCTATACAAATAATTAAGCCTAGCTTTAAGTCGTTTTCTTTCAACTTCCGACAGCTTCAAATCTAAAGCTTTTCTGATAGAGTTAATTTCTTGCTGGATTGTTAAGGATGATTTCTTAGACATAAAAACCTTTTTTTCTCTTCACTTTTGTTAGAAATTTATCGAACCATTTATTAATTTTTTCTGGCGCAGGATCATTATCATAGATTCTACATTGAACCACATTATAGTTTTCCGGCACTAACTCCACAGTGCAGAGAGGAACATCAGGTTGTTTAGTTTCTCTGACAAAAAGAATTATCGAGTTTCCTTTTCTAATCCTATCAGCGTACCCAGAATTATATACACAATGTTTTAAAGCCTCTCCTTCAGTTTTAAGGTCATCAGGTTTTGTAGGCACAAGCACTTTATATTTTTCGTCTTCATAACTGAATATTTTTGCATACTCAGAGACAACTTTTCCGAATTCACGTTTTTTCTTCTTATTATCAAGTTCCTTGACACGAGCAATACAAACGTCATGACAATATTTTAAATCTTTTGGAGTTTTAACCTTTGTATCTTTAACATTCATTCTTAACCTAAGCGCAGCTTCAATGTAATCTCTATAATCCGCAACAAAATAAGAAGGATTCGTTATATATCTCTTTTGCGTCAAAAAATAGCGATAAAGTTTTTCAGAAGAAATAAATCTATGATCATTTTTACCGTTGATCAACGCACACATAAATTTAATAGAATCTTTATTAAGAACGGTTTGCCAATCCCTCATTTGCTTAAATGCCCGAAGTTCTTCAATATCCAAATTATTTTCGAAAACGAATTTAAGCTCTTGATAATTATTAAGCCCAGTGATTCCATATATTGTTTTTTTATCCAACTCAAGGCCATAGCCTTTACTACGAGCCAAATTATCTAAACAATCTTCTAAAATCCTAAACAACTTACTTTTAACTAAACATTCTAATTGCGGTTCTTTTAAATATTTAGACAAGTAATGAAACGGATTTAGTTGCAGATTAGATTCTAAAAGTTCAAAAGCAGAATATTTAAAAACTGAATTATCAAAAAGTTTTTTCAAATTATAAGGATATGTTCTTATTTTGGCTTCCTCTGCCCGCCAACACCCAAAACCAAAGCCACGAGCACGGCCAGGACCAGATAAAAGACGATTACTCATAGAAGAATAATGAAAAGCGAAATAATCACCTTCCAAAGATAAATGATCCCTTTGTTCTTCACGAATAGTTATTTCAACGGCGATCCTCGGTTTTTCATTTTCACAATATTTTGTTTCTCTAGAAACATAGTAAAGAATTTGTACAAAACCACTTTCAAATCTTTCTAAACGCGCTACAACCCGACTACAGTGTTGTTGATGAGAATATATAGCATACTGCAAACGGACATTATAACCGCACGCTGGACAAGCAATATATTTACCTTGTCTAGGTTTAATTAATGGAATGCCTTCCGCCCCGCACGAACAAAATCCCAGATAGTCATTTTTTGCCCTTTTTTCATAATACATATATTTATAATCAAAAGACCAATCTTTAACCCAATCCTTAAAATCATCAGGATAATTGATTTTCTGATCCAAACATCTGAAAGCAATTTGTTTTTTTGTAGGTTTCCGCATTATAAAAAATCCTCCAAGTTTATTTTATTTTCAACAGGCTTTGAAGCTCTGATATAAGTTGCGCCAAGCCTTTCAGCTATCAGTTCAGCAGCTTCAAAAGGACCGACACATTTCTTAGAATTTTTACGGGCGGATGCTTCAATAATCCCAAATAGTTCTTCTAAGCCGATAGAAGAATCAATCTCAAAATCTACAGGACTTTGAGATAAAGCAATTTCTGCGCAATAAATTACACCAGAATATAATTCTTGTTTATCACCAGAAGTGATATTATCTGTAATAAGAAGATCAATATATTTATCCTTTTTCATAATTTCCAACCTTCCACAACTTTTTTTAAAGCACTTTTGCATTTACTTTGCTTTTCAGCATCAAGTTCATCTAAAAGTAAAATTATCTCACCAGAAAGTCGCTGTAAGTCTTCAAACTTAACTTTAAATTTTGTCATAGCCAAATCGTTTGCGATAAGAAGTTTTTTATTAAGAATTTCAATCTCATTTTCTTTAGATAATAAGTCTTTTTGGACTTTTTCTAAAGATTTAGCAGTTTCAGGATCAATAACAATCTCTTTTTCTTTAGGAAGAGTTTTAAGCCTATCAATTTCAGCTTGAAGATTAGCTTGTTCATTTAGAGCAGTTTCAAGTTTTTTCTTATTAGAAGCAACTTCCTTTTCTAACTTTTTAGTATCAGGTTTTTCATCTAATTCAAGTTGAAGTTCTGTATTTTGTTTTTCCAAACCCTGGATAGTTTCTTTTAATTCTTTAACAGAAGAATTGTCAATATCAACGGTTTCAATGATTTCAATTCTATCAGATTCTGGAAGACTAGAAAGAAGTGATAATTTTGTTATACCTAATTTTGCATTCGACTGCAAAAACTCTTTATCAAAGTTTTCATAAACTTTAATATAGTTATAAGCTTGCCTTTCTTTAATTCCAGCTGCTTTTTCAGTATAATCCCCAAAGGTTTCAAAGCCAGCAAACTCATAAAGTTTCTGATCTCTCATTTCCTTTAAGCTCTTAGCCATTTGAATAACGTATTCGCATGCTTTACTGCCAGATTTCAAGACTTCGTTGTGAAGATCTAAAAACTGTTTTTCTTCTGTCGATATACTCCCTTCCTCGGTAATAATTAATTGTTGGAATTTTTCCATAATTTTTGCTCCCTTTCCTTTTCCTCATTAATTTTCTTTTCTTCATTAAACGCAATAATAATAGTTTGATAGTCAATCATCAAATCCCCAAGTTTTCGGAATATCTTGTTAAAATAAGTTTGTTCTTGAGGAGTGAAGAAGATTATTTTTTTTGCATTCGACTGCAAAACCCAAGCATACATTGCAAAATCAGGCGCGGAATTTTCCTTAACCACCTTTTCAAAAGCAATCGACACTTTATTAAAGAATTCTAATTCCTTATTAAAAGTTTGAAGAGAATCAATAAAACGTTCTTTAACATCTTCATCATGATTAATTATCTTCAAATGTTCATTAAACGGATATTTGGCATTAATTTTTGATAAAAATTTGTAAATATCATTAGATAGTTTAGCTATTAATTTAGGCAATTGAGACTTTGACATAATGATTTTCCTTTCTAAAACGGAAGTATATTTTTTTGATAATTTATAAAAGCTTTCTGGCAATGTTTAATTATTTTAGATAAAGTTTCTTCATCCAATATATCGCTGTCTGGAAATACGCTTGACAAAATACCAGTTCTTGATTCTATTTCCATTATTTCACCTATTAGTTCGCTGATATCTATTTTAATGTCATCAAGATTTAAAGGTTTGAGGTTAGAGCGTACGCGGTCCTTGTTTATAATGTAAAGATCCTTAGCTGACATCCTTTCAAATGATTGGATTATATCAATATTTCTAGCAACACGTTCTTTATCTTCACCGCCACCTTTACTGGCAAGCCTTATCTTGTTATCCATTTTAGCTAATTTTTCACAACGCCAGATTTTCATAGTTGTTATTGTGCTTTCTTTCTTTGCTTGATTTTTAAGCTCAAGCCTTGATGCATTTTCCAGAAACGACAACCACCAAGAAGCAGTAATTACCTTTTCCTGATTTTCCTTGTTATAGTTGTTATCTTCCTTGATGTTAAGCATTTTAAGAAGCGATCCAAAAGCTACATCTTTAATATCAAGCACGTTTCCGTTTCCGATAATCGCACGAACTAAAGCATTAGCCTTTTCTTTCATGAAACGCATTTCATATCTGGTCCAGAAATCAATATATGTATCATAGCCACTGGCTTGACGTTCACGCATTTTATCGTATATGCAAAGTAACAGCGTTGACTTTCTTGAGCCTAAATAAAGTGTATAACCATCTTCCATATTTCCGTTTCTGTTATAAGGTTTTCGAAAAGAAGAAGTGTAATGCTTTTTCATGAGTTTAAGTTCAATCTTTTCAATCGTTGAATGATTTCCTAAGAAGTCATCTATCGCTATATCAACCCTTGTGAAGTTAGCCTGATATTCAACAAAGGCGATAACAATTAAATCCAGCACACCGATAAAGTCACGTTCTTCAAGTTCACGGCAGCCAGAGCCTTTTAGTTCAAGTTGACAGGAAGAGAATCCAGAACCCATAATCGGGCCTAACCCGCGAAATATAATATGTTCCCCGATATCCCAGCCAAACTTAAAGCCATTCGCAACTCTTTCTTGCTGGAATATTTCATCAGGAACGAAACCCATTTTTAAAGCTAACTCTTGACACAATTCCAAACAAGCTTTCATTTTATCTATAGAACTGTTTTTCAGAGGTATAGTAAAGGACAGATAATCAAAACAGATACTCATGTCACTTAGTTTTTTAGCGTTAAAATTAATTTTGATTTACCCCCTTAAGATTTTAGATTTTTAGGTGTTAAATGTTTGTTAGTAGCCATTAGGGTAGGTAATTACTAGACCTACCAGAATTTTGGGGGAAGCTCGAACGCGTTGCTTTTTCGAGCCTCACTCAATCAAAAATCTACAGGGTAGGAATCAATAGAATTAGCAACCATACCCTCTTCAAGAGCTGCCTCACCAGGAACAATTTCATCATTAAGACCAAAAGCATCATCATAAAAATCAGAGTGCACCTTTGCTAAATCGTCACTTGTTGGACTTATAGAAGACCATTCTGGGATATCCCTGAATTTTAATTCTGACTTTAAATACTTTGCCAGATAAGCATCCCTTAAAAATGTTGAGTTATAAAGGCTTAATTCATCTTTGTCTAAATCCCTTATGTTAAGCTTGACAGTAATAGATTTTCGTTCAGCTTTAACTTGTTCGGAACTCGGATACAAATAAATTTCTAACTTGATAAATTTTTTAGAATATAGCCAGCTTATAAAGAAACCGTTTATAAAATATAGATAGCGGAAAATTCCATAAAGCAGCGTATAATCTTTTCTTTTTGTTTCTATGGGCTTTTTGCGTGACTGATCTTTAACAAAGTCTTTTTCATGAGAAAAGCCATCCACAAGCTTCTCAATCATCCTGTCATATAACATGAATAGAAGTTCAATCAATCTAAGGAATTTAAAGGCTTTAAGTTTTGCCTTACCTTCAAGCTGAATAAAGTTTTCCGATGTGTCACGAAGCATCAAGGGGAACTGTGAAGCTATCTGATAATCCAGAATTATACTCACTTTTCTTTCTAAGTATTGACTGATCACTCCAAAAGTTATATTCCAGCCTTCATCAATGTGAGAAGACCTAGAGGCGTGAGAGTTAATATCTTTTTCGACTTCCGACCAAGATATTGATATATAAGGTTCCAAAGGTTTGTGATTGTTATATTTACCTATTGGCCGTAAATAATCAAGGTCCAGAATTTTAGAGTTTCTTTCGAAGATAAAGGATCTGATCGGATAATTACTAATAATGTAAGAACCTCTATTTTTCAAAATGTCGTAGTATTCAAAGTACTCATAAAGTTTAGGATTATCTATAAAACTTTCTGGAAAGCGAAGAACTTCCTGAAAGTTTTGCGCTGGATGTTTTCTTACGATGTCCCTCATTTTCTTTTCAATATCCATTATAAATATCTCTTCTTGACCAGAAGACATATAAGAGTTAAGAAGAGTTTTACCACTTCCTGGTACACCGTTAATAATTTTCAACTGATTTAATGATCTAATAAAGTTAATAACTCGTCTATGGTTCTTAAGCAGCTTTTTATCCAGACCCCTCATATATCTGACTATTTTTAAAGTTATAAGAATTAAGATAAATGCGGCCACACCTGTATAAGATATAAAATTGTATAAAACGATTGCGGCCCAAGCTATAATATCAAGTAACAAAAAATGAGTAGTGCCCAGAAGTATTGATATAAAATAAACTATTAAAAAGATAATTATTTCAAGTAATATTTTAGCGATGAAAAGATAAGTTAATGCAAAAATAATCAGTTTGATTCTAGTCTTTTTTTTCTTTAAAAAACCAATCAGCATTTTCACTTTGATTTTAATATAAGAACAAAACAGTTTAAGCCGTTGGACGAACATTTCAAGAAGTTCTGCGCCTTTAGTCTTTTGAACAATAGACACTCGTTTTTTCTCGGCATTCGCTTTAAGCACAGAAAATAATATATAAACATTAATTAGCCACAACAAGGTCATAACACCATAGTTGAGAATAAAGCTACCTAAACGTAACCCAAATGATTGTAAAATAGGCCACCAGTTATTCATCGTTGAAGTTCTTAAGGTGTTCAGATCAGCCAAGATTCTACTAAGAATATCATTGTTTTCTATGACATATATCGAAAAAAACGTTTGTAAGAATAATAAGTTAGGGATATCCCTGAAACGCTCTAGAAGACTTATGAAACGGTTTTGATTAAACGATAGTATAAGAAGTAAGGAAAAGATAATCAAGCTTATTATCCTGATTATCCAACTTCCTTTCTTAACTGTTTTTATTTGCGTTTCCGGCGCCATATTTTCTTGCATAACCATAATTTAAATATTGCAAGTATTAGTATCGCAAGAGTAATTTCAACCGCAGAAGCATTATTCCATAGTTCACGAAAACTAAACCCGTCATCATCGTAATAATCATCACCGCCATTATCAAGCGTTTCAACAATCTCAATCGCAATATTCATTGTCGTTTCATTACCGAATACACCTCGTGCAGTTAACACAATAATGAAAGTTCCGAGATCCCCATTTAAGACAGCTTCATAATAAACTTCAAAACCTTCCAGCGTTACAACAACATACTCGCTAAAAGTTAGAGCTGAAATAATATCATCTTCCGTTAACAAATCTCCAATTTCCGTTATATGTCTATTTGGTCCTGTAATAGAAGGGCCAGGAACTTCAAATATTGGACTTTGAGTAATTTCTACTTTAAGAACACCAGCGGAACGAAGAAATATTTCTTCATGATCCTGTGTTTCAATCTCAACAATAAGCAAACTCTCATCTATCCAAAAATAGGCATCATCCATATATCTACTCATAAAAATATTCCACATCCCCACGTCAGGATAAGCTACACGAAATGAAAAATCTGGGTTAAAAATTCTTGAGAATGTGAAAATATGTTGAGGAGTAGCAAACCAAAAATCATTGTCCGTTGTATCCCATGTAATTCGTAATCTTTGAAAAGCAATATCAATCTCTCTGTCAAAAACGACATGATCAATAGAATCATTAAGACTAGTTACAGCTGCATAACTTTCCACAATTATATCAACAGTTTCCCATATCGGATCAGCCAGATATACAAGACCAATAGAATTAATTACCTCTAACATATTTTCTTCTGGCCAATTTAAAATGTTTCTCCAAGCTTCATCAATTTGAAATTCAAACCAATTCGAACCACGAGTAAACATCGCATCCATCCATAAATTACTCACATTACACGACCAATAGCCTCCCCATGAAGATATACCGTCACCACCGCCAGCCGTCAAAATACCAGTATTATCAGGTAAGTTCTCGGTAAAATGAAACCTTATTAATTGATTAACTTCAAAATGAAAACCGTCGAAGTTTATTGAGAGAATATCAAGATCATGCCATTCGCTCTCTCGTAAGTTAAAAGTAATTTCTTGCCAGCCGTTCACATTATTAGACGAAGCGTCCATAGCAAGATTTTCACAGGGAATTTTAATAAGCGCAAATGCGCATATAATAAATAATAATGTTAAATATTTTGTTATTTTCATAAATTTTCCTTTCTATTCTTTTTTCTTATTACTAGTAAAGTCTCTTACAATAAATAGAACAATAGTAAGACAAACACCACCGACAATTATAGCTCCAAGAAGCATTAATTGTTGAATCCGACCCAAATCAGGAAGACCTGGCACATTTGGCAACCCTGGCCATACAGGGACTCTTTCGTTTTCCCTATCCCAGCTTGGCGGCATCGGTTGGACAGCTGTCCACCGATCATTGGCAGGTAATTCCCAATAGATACCTTCAAAGTCTTGGAAGTAGAGCACAAGAATTTTTGCGTATCTGATGTCTGCAAATTCCATTTCAGAAGAAACCCACCCATTCCAGAAGCGCCCCATACGTTCAGTACCCCATGCATTTAAAAACACTTGCCAGTCAAAAGTTCGATTTTGATAAGTCCTATTAGGGTTGTCCTCAGTTCTAAAAGGTGTTATCCCATAATATCGGTGTATTCGGCGAAATCTGGCATCATACCCGACTTCATCAGCATGTATCGTAATATCCCGTCTAATCTGCCTTTCCTCCCAGCGGCTAAACATTCCGCCTGTTCTTTCACGAACGACTTCAATAAGTCCTAAATCAATTTGAAAGACATATTGCATCGGGATGTCCGTAGAGAAGTACAAGTAATAAAAGGATCTTTCGCGCCAAAATGTTCTATCAACAAACAATACTTTGTCAGTAATCTCAATGCGCTTATGTTCTAATAATGAAAAACTTGACTCGTTCGTATCTACCGCAAAAGTAAGTCTTTGATCAAATCTGTTTAAACTCCAGATTTCATCAAAGTCAACACGGCCAATTCTATAATCTTCAATCACAACAGGGTTTCGACCAGGATTTAAAGTAGAATAATCAAATGACTTTAAAAGGTCAAATCTGACAAGTCTATCACTCAAGACAAGTGGTCCACCAGGAAAATAAGGAGCTATAAAAGGATCCATATTAAGTTGTTGCATTTCACGACCCGTGACAGCTCTGTGGGTTGTCCCATTAATAGTTATTTCAACTAAACCTTCTTCCCAGTTGCCCCGTAAGTCAACCCAGACTAATACCAGATACCTTTGGTCACGATTTAGATGTCTTAGGATGTGCCAAGGAGTATAACGAAACGGTTGCGTATACATAAGGCCAACAACTTCACCATGCTCAAACCTTGAAAAATCTATATTCATAACATTAAGCATTTCCTGCATTTCTTCCTGCCAATTAGAATGATCCAAAATATCTTCAATCGAACAGCCAATTCTCCCACAATCTATGGAAGAAGCTTCAACAGGCGGCCGATAAAGGAGAAAGGCGCAGAAGACCACGCCTATAAAAATAATTACCCTTTTCATCATTAGTCACTTTCTTCCTCGAGGTATTTCTCATAATCAGCAATCTCTTTCAATTCCCAATCATAAGCCTTCCCGTTTGCGGAATTAATCTCAAGCATAACTTCCTGATTGGAATCCAAGAAGAGGTTAAGTTTTTTAGTATTCTTAGACAGCTTAATAGCTGCATAGCGATAAGTAGATCCGTCAGAACGAAGACCGTAATGCAACTCAACTTTAGCGCCTAGAGTTACTGATTCTTGCATAGAAGTGATACCACGTTCTTTACAAATTAGTCTGAACATTGATTCTTTGATGTCGCCACGTTTCGTATTAAGAGTAATATCATCATTTAACTTATATCTTACTCCATAAATTGGATCACCTCTTTTAGGAGAAGTCCGAGTTAATTCAACAGGAGCTTGTGTAATTTTGATTAATGCAACTGCTGGAGTTGTTTCTTTTGCGTTTTCGCTTGTGCTAGTAACATCATCATTAGATGTTTCTTTAATTAAATCATTTTGTTCTTTTTTTTGTGCCATGATAGGCTCCTTTCATTTTTGCATTCGAATGCAAAATTAGTTATAACGACTTGGATCATAATCAATGTAATTTTGTTTAGTTGCCGTCCTTGGCCTTCTCGTCTTAGAGACATAAGAACCATTAGCTTTAGCTACGTTAATTGCAGTCATTGCCATAACGTCATTTTGACCAGCAGCACGCCCACGAGCAAAATCGCTTAAGTACTGCGGATTTCCATTTTGATCAAGAACAACATTACCATTTCTATCAGTTTTGTAAGCATTTTGTTTCATACGGCGATTATTTTCGGAAAAATTTCTAACTTTTGCCATTCAGTTCACCCCCTTTCATTTTTTTCTTTTAATATATTGCTCGCATTTTTTTAAAATAATTTTCATCAAAATTTTGATGGCACGATATACAAATATCTTTTGCCTCACATGCAATCCAAGGATGACCATTCGATATACTAGTTCTTATATACTTGTCGCGACTTTCTTTTGTTTCAAATCCAGCGGAAACTTTTAACTTTTTATGCTTTGCAAAATATTTTATATTTCCCACTTTATATCACCACCTTCCATTTTTGCACTGGGACTTTTTCATGAGTTACTTTAAACTCATAGAAACCTTTTTTATAGGTAACATTTTTGAAGATTGGCATTTTTACTAAGCCACCAGCTTTAGCTCTGCCAACAAGTTTTCCATTTTGATAAATATCAATCCAAACCTCTTTTTTAGGCTTTTTACCGAACATTAGCGCAACCCTTTCTTTTCACACACAATGCAAATTCCTTTTTTAGCTCGATAAGAATAAAGACCATATCCGCAATGCTTACATTTTGGATCTAAAACTATATAGCCTTTACGCTCAAAATTCCTTTTAGCGACATAATCTTTAGCCCCACGGATACTTCTTGAAAGTCGCTTTAGTTCCTTTGCCAAGCGCTCACGTTCGCTTTGAGAAGCGGTAGAACCTTGCATATTGAGCAAATTCAAGCGACTTAAACAATCGTGATAAAGAGCTAAGTTTTTACAGTGTAGTCTTTCTTTGTTGTCGCTATCTGGCAAACTGATTCGGTTTAAATAGCCAGAAGCAGCTTCTCTATGTCTTTGATACTTTTCAGCAGATGTCCTTTTTACTGGATTTTTGTTCTGTGGATAGGTTCTATTCATTTAAAATCACCCTTTTTTCTATAAATTCACTCTTACTTCAACATCATTCCAAAATTCTAGTTTTTCGTTCGACGTAGTAGTTAAGTAGCATTCTCTCGAGGAGAAGTTAAGAGGACATCTTTCGCAGCTTGCGTGCTGTTTGCAAAAGCCATTTAATTCCTCAATACTACAGTCTTTAAGTTTTTTAGTAACAAATTGTTTCAAAATTCAACTCCTTACGCAAAGATTTTCATTGCATTTTCATTTTCATATTGATTTTCAAAAAAAAATATGATAAAATAAAAAAAGGCCACATCAGAAGATGTGACCAAAAGTCGCATAATATTTGAATAAGTTCCAATAGCTCAGCTGGATAGAGCAACGGCCTTCTAAGCCGTAGGTCGGGAGTTCGAATCTCTCTTGGAACGCCATATTAATTATCTGCTAGGTAGTGAAAACTGCCTAGCTTTTAAATTATATGAGATATATAATTATTTAATAATGATCAAATTAAAAAATCATAATAATAAAGCAGGCTGTTAAACTTGTATTATGATTTTTTCATAATCTAATAATTGACGCTTGCTCAAAAGATAAGGCCTTAAAACACTTATTGCAAATAGCTTGTACATTATTAACATACAAGAAAACATACAAGAAACTTGAAAATGTTAAAACTATAATGTATAATAATATAAGAGGTGTATTTTATTCATTAGGAATTTCTATTTTCAACTTATAACAATATTTATTCTTAATATTATGTATACTACATATGCGTATATGAGAGAATTTTTTCTCAAAGTTAACCCTAAAACCATAGTTTTATTTGCTTTATCTAGAAAGTTTTATCAAGCTGAAAAAAATTTAAAATAATTCTTGTTTTTATTAGATTTTAGTGTTATAATAACCTCATATTCTTAATAAGAATCGAGGTGAAAAAAGAGCATCTTAGTAAGAGAAATAATCACTTATTCCAGATTAAGACAGGAAGCTTATTAATTCAGATATTAGCCAGTTTAAATATAATGGCAAAAAGTAAACCCAAAGACGATGAAGTAATTCAGAATCTGAGGAATAGCGGTCTAACAACACCCATAAGATTACAAGTAACACTGTAATTTCTTATAAAGATAGGCATCAGCCCGTAACGAAAATTTATTCTCGTTTTGTTCATGGATTACATTCCGCCTTTTAGTTTAGATGATGAAATGTTAGAAATTGTTGCGAACATCATAGAAATGCTTGGGCGTATCTCGAATGTAGGCAGTTTCCAAAATTAAGAAAAATTGGGTGGATAAAATCGATTCTCATTAGCAATTGAACAAAACACTTTAACAGTTGAACAGGTAACGGACATTATCGACGGAAAGCTTGTTATGGGACCTCAAAGTGAGATTCACGAAGCTAACAATGCATTTAAAGCATATAAAACACGTACCAGACTTAATTTCAAAGCTATTTAATTGGCTTAAGTCAAGTAAAACACACCCATGAATTAAATCAAGTGTGTTTCATTATGAATTTGAATTCGTTCATCCTTTTGCTGATGGCAATGGTAGAATGGGAAGATTATGGCAAACGATAATATTGTCAAAATGGAATCCAATTTTTGCATGGATACCAATTGAAAGTATGGTCAAATTAAGACATCAAGAATATTATAAAGCTATTGCTGAATCAACATATGTCGGTAGCGCTAATCCATTTATAAAATATATGCTAAGGGCTATTCATGATGCTGTACAAGAGCTTGTCAGCAACACAAGGAATCATATCAATCACATTACTGAGCAAGTCAGAAAACTACTTAATGTGATGCAGGAATATCCGATGAGTGCAAATGAAATAATGATGCTTCTTGGCATGAAATCAAAATTATCATTCAGAAAAAATTATTTACAGCCAGCAATAGAGGCAGGATTGATAGGATTGACTAATCCTAATACTCCAACTAGTAAAAATCAAAGATATTTCAAGAAATAAACATTATTTAAAAGGCAATTTTAGGATTGTCTTTTTTTTATCGCAAACAAAAGATTTTACTTACTTTTTTAAAAAAGAGAAATTTAAGATAATTTAGCGAAAAATGACGCATTTCATTGAAACAAAAGTTAATTTGTGATAAAATCTTTAAAGGAGCGATAAACTATGAAATTTAAGTTACATTTCCTAAAGGAAAGAGACAGGAACCTAGATACAGACGGGATTCTTAGTTTTTTTGAAAAATATAACATTCGCACAGAAAGAAGTTCCCATGAATTCACTGTGTATTTTAGCGATCTAAATTTAGAGAATGATTTCAGTTTTCATATTACCTCACGATCAACTATTGAAAACATTCATCAGGTAGATCCCCGCTTTCTTGATTTGAATTTTCGCTTTGAAATTAGTCCGCTAGTCCCAAGCAGAAAATTAGAAATGGCCTCAGAGGTTTTAATCAAATTATGCCGGACTTTTGATTATGTGCTTTATAGTCCGCTTTTAAAAGATGTTTTTGAAGCAAAGTATGAAACAATTGAATCCGTATATGAAATCTTTAACCAGCTTTACCTTAAGCAAAATCCAACGGCGATTCAGGATTTTATTCAGGCAGATAAATTAAGATTAAATAGTGTCTTGAAATATCAAAGCGAAAGAGCAGAACTGGAAAAATTTTATAGTCACGAAGATTTGGAAATTCCTTCGGTTAATTTTTTGGCTAGTCCAAACAATTCAGAATGCTTTTTTTCAATTGACTGGTTTTCTGGAAATGCAATAATTTTTCCACCTTATCTTGATTTGATTTATCTTAAACATAACGATCATAGTTACTATTTGGATTTTAAACTAATCTATCCTTCCATCAGTCGTTTTTTAACGGTTGTGCCTGGTTATTCAACAGTAGCTTATCAAGCCAGCGGTAAGAACTTGAAAAAGGTCTGGAAGCTTATCAATAAGGAAATAAAAGCAATAGTTCCTTATGAATTAGTGCCAATCTCCAACAAATTGATAATTGAAAAGTAGGAAATTAGATATGGAAAAATATATTGATCATACGGCTTTAAAAGCAGTAACAACTAAAACAGAAATCGATAAATTAATAGCAGAAGCAAAAACTTATGGCTTTAAAAGTGTCTGTGTTAATCCTTCGTGGGTCAAATATTGCGTTAAAGAACTAAAAAATTCTGAAATATTAGTATGTACTGTAATAGGTTTTCCGCTTGGCGCTAATACTAAAGAGGTCAAAGCTTTTGAGGCTAGCCAAGCCATTAAAGAAGGCGCTTTGGAAATTGATATGGTTATTAATATCGGAAAAGCCAAAGAGAATGATTTTGAAGCTGTTTATCAGGATATCCTTGCAGTCAGAAATGCTTCTTTAGGAGTTACTTTAAAGGTAATACTAGAAACATGTTATTTAACTAAAGAAGAAATTAAAGAATGTTCAAAGAGAGCTTTAAAAGCGAAAGCTGATTTTATTAAAACTTCGACAGGTTTTGGAACTGGTGGCGCAACAATTGAAGACGTCAAAATAATGAAAGAAATCGCTGGAACTAAAATGGAAGTAAAAGCCTCAGGTGGCGTTCGTTCCAAAGAAGATATGCTTAGTATGCTTTCTGCTGGCGCAACTAGAATTGGCACAAGTAATTCGGTAGAAATTGTTATAGGACAAAAAAGTAATAACGATTATTAAAAAGGAGATAATAAATGATGAATATTCCTACACCACATATTGAAATAACGGATCTTGACAAAATAGCTAAGACAGTTTTAATGCCTGGAGACCCGTTAAGAGCCAAATTTATGGCAGAAACCTTTTTGGAAAACGTCTCTTGCGTAAATACTGTTCGCAATATGCTTTGTTATACCGGCTACTATAAAGGCAAAAAGGTTTCCGTAATGGGCTCTGGAATGGGAATGCCTTCGATTGGTATTTATTCTTACGAACTTTACCAGTTTTATGGAGTTGAACAAATCATAAGAATCGGTTCTTGTGGAGCCTACGATTCCAATTTAAATCTTTTTGATATGATTCTCGCTGATTCTGCTTACAGTGAATCATCATTTGCCCAAACACTAGGTATCGGAAAAAAGCAGATTTTAAAACCAACTAAAACCTTAAATACTAAAATTAAAAATAAAGCTAAAAAAATGGAAATCGATTTAATAAGCGCAAGAATCCATTCTTCAGATGTCTTTTATCGTCTTAATCACGATGATTATTTAAAGATATTAGCTAGAAAATGTGTTGCGGTAGAGATGGAGGCTTTTGCTTTATTCGCTAATGCAATTGCGACTGGTAAAAAAGCAGCTTGTATTTTAACGGTATCAGACTCTTTAGTTACTCATGCTAAGACATCGAGTGAAGAGAGAGAGAAGTCTTTTGTTAAGATGATGGAGTTAGCCTTAAGTTTAATCTAAAAGGAGCAAATTTATGGAATTTAAAACGGTCACAATCGGAAATGTAAAGGTCCATCTAATCAAGACTAATAAGTTCAAAACAAATATTATTAACTATCGTTATACAAATAAAATTGACCGAAAAAAACTTGCGGAAAGAAGTTTATTACCGCAAGTTCTTTCTGCAAAGCCTGCTTTTAAACCATCTAAGTTATTAGTTAATGAATATTTAGAAGAGCTTTATGGCGCTTCTTTTTTTGTAAATACCCGTCATCATGGAAAAAATTCGGTTATTGACTTTCAAATTAAAGTTTTAAATGATAAATATCTTCCTGGACAAGAAAACTTGTTAAAAGCTGGTTTGGAATTTTTAAAGGAGATTATCATCAATCCTGCTTTAGAAACCGATGGTTTATGCAAAAAATGCCTTAGAGATGAAAAAAGATTGCAAATTGATTATTTAGAAGCAGAGAAAGAAAACAAAGTGCGGACTGCCTTTACCCAGTTACTGAACAGAATGTGTCCTGATGAAACGATTAGTATCGATAAAGATGGTACTAAAACAGATATCAGGAAAGTAACTTCCGCTAGTTTATACAAGTATTACAAGCAAGTTTTAAAAAATGATTCAGTTGATTTAATCATTTCTGGGGATTTTGAATTTGAAAATATTTTAGAATTTATCAAAACAGAAATAATTGAAACAACAGCTATCTATCAGAAATATGAACCAATTGAAAAACTAGATAAAGTTATTAGTGAAAGTAAAATAATACGAAAAAAAGAAGATTATAAACAAACAACTTTTGTGACTGGTTATCGGACAGGTATCTATCTTAATGATGAACTACAATATCCTTTGATTTTAGCTAATGCCATTTTAGGCGGTTATATGAATTCCCGTCTTTTTACAAATATTCGCGAACGTCATTCCTTGGCTTATAGCATATTTTCATTTGCTAATATCTTTTCGGGATTATTGTTTGTAGTCGCAAGCCTTGATTATAAACAGACTAAAAAAGCTTTAAATCTTATTGAAAATGAATTTGAGGATTTGCAGAAAAATCTAATCAGTGAAAATGAATTCAGAAGCATTAAGCTTCAGGTTATTAATGATATTTTGGAACTTGAAGACTCGCAAGGGGCGATTGTAGAAAGATATTACAATTCATTTCTATTGGGAACTGATATGGATATTGAAAAAACAGTAAAAAAAATAAACGCAATCAGCAAAGAAGAAATCAGAACGGCTTTTAACAAAATTCAACAAGATACAACTTTTATTCTGGTAGGTGATAAAATATGAAACGAGAAACTTTACTTGAAGAAGAAATAGTCTCTTATCGTTTACAAAACGGCCTAAAAGTTCATCTTTATCATAAACCAGACTACAGAAAAACTTATGTTTCTTTAAAAGTCAAATTCGGTTCAATTGATAAAAATTTTGAGATTGACGATAAAGAATATAATCAGCCAGAAGGAATTGCCCATTTTCTTGAACATAAATTATTCGAAACTAAAAAGGGAGATGCGGCTACTCTTTTAGCCCAGCTTGGTGCTAGTCCTAATGCCTATACAAGCAATACAATGACTAATTATATTTTTTCCGCTACTCAGAATATTCCCGAAGCTTTAAAGATTTTACTTGATTTTGTTTTTGATCCTTGTTTTAATGAAGAATCAGTAGCTAGAGAAAGAGAAATCATTGCTCAGGAAATAAAAATGTATGCAGATCTTCCTGAACATGTTTTGTTTGGTCGTTTACTTATTAATATGTATCAGGGGCATAGTTGCCGTGATGATATTGGCGGTACTATTGAATCCTTAAAGGCAATTGATGTTAAAGCTTTAAATTTATGTCATAGTAGTTTTTATCGACCAGATAATATGTCTTTAATGTTAACTGGTAATTTTCCGATAAAAAGAGTTAGAAAAGTTATTCAGAACCAGCAACAAGACTATCCTAAACCTAAAAGCTCTCTAATTCGCAAATATTTTAAAGAGCCATCAGCGGTTAATATAAGTAAAGAAGTTATTCAGGAAAATGTCAGTATTCCTAAAGTTGGAATCGGCATTAAGTTTAAGCCGGCTAGCAAGAAGAATCAGTCATTAAAAAGAGAAATCTTGATTCGGATGCTTTTTACATTATATCTTGACGAAAGTTCTCCGGTCTATCATGATTTATTATCCAAAGGTTTTATTAATGATTCTTTTGAAATGACTTTCAATTTTGCATCAACATTTGCATATGGAATTATTAATACTGATAGCGTTAAGCCAGAAAAAACATTAAGGAAATTACAAAGAACAATTCTTGATATCAAAAACTTTGAAATTAACGAAAAAGCTTTTTTACGCTTGAAGAAAAGTTTGATTGGTCAGACGATTAGAATTCTTGATTCCGTAGAAGCAATTACCGATCGATTCCTCAGATATGAAAATTCTGGCTATAACTTTTTTGAATATCGTAAGATTTTAGAGGCAATAACAATTAAAGATTTTGACTCAATTAAAAAAGTAGTTAAAAGACAATCGATAACAACTTTGTTAGTTATGCCAAATAAAGTATAATTTAAGAAATTTGAATTAGAAAAGGCAATAAAACGTATTATAGGTTTTTTTGCTTTTTTTTGCGCAAAAATAAGAGTTTCAATTAAATAAAATGGCAGTTTAGTAATTTGGCTTTTGGCTATTATTCTTTTATAATATAAGCGCCGGAAGAAAGGAGGCTTGAAATGTTTAATCAATGTATATTAGTTGGTCGCTTAACTAAAGACCCGGAAGTTAGGACTTTAGATGATGGAAGAAATGTCACAGAAATTACTCTGGCCTTGCAGAAAAGCTTTAAAAACTCAGAAACTGGACTTTATGATACAGATTTCATTAATTGTACAGTCTGGCAAGTCTTAGCTGTTAACTTACAGGAATTCTGTAAGAAAGGTACAGTCATCGGTATTAAAGCCAGACTTGGTCAGCGAAAGCTATATCTAGATGAGTCTAAGGAACGTTATTACAATGTTCCAGAAGTAATAGCCGAAAAAATTCATTACATCAGTTCAAAGTAATATTCAAAAGCCTCGCAAGCTCTTAGGCTGCCTTTTTAGGTAGTCTATTTTTTAATTCTTTAAGATATATTTTCATCTTATAATAATAGTTATACTTAATATGTACGTTACACACACGTATGCGAGAATTTTTCTCAAAATTACCCTTAAAACCATAGTTTTATTTGCTTTATCTGTAACGTTTTCTCAAGCTGAAAAAAAGTTTAAATTAATCCTTGTTTTTACTAGATTTTAGTGTTATAATAACATCATATTCTTAACAAGAGTCAAAGTAAGAAATGAGTTTTATAATGATGGAATTGAACTGAATAGTATTTTGAAATCAAACGAAAACTTCCACATCCTAAATACCTATATGTCCATCAGTACCATCAGAAGTGCTCACAACAATATGATGAAGTTTAAAAGAGGAAAAGGCGATTTGTCAAAGCACTTAGATAAAAAAGGTATAACAGAGAGCAGATTCACGGCTCTATCAATTATATGACACCGGTTGAGTTTGAAACTGCGATTAAGACTTAATTACACGCAGCCAAGATATCGTTACAGATCCAAGGCAATAAAACTGACAATTATTGGGTAACAGTTTCAGTTATTTGATGAAAGTAAATAAATCTTCAGAAAGATGGGATATAAATGTATAAAAAACTTATTGGATTAAGCATATTTGCATTTGTTTCAATTTTTATATTAACTTCTTGTGGTACAATTGCCATATCAACTATAAATGAAACCCTTGAAAAACATAGAACAAAAGCATTGATAAACTTGGAAGAGCATGTATATAATAAACAGGAAGCATTATACTGTGTTGATAATTGGGTTATAATAACAAATTTACTGAATAATGGCAAAACCTTAATAAATACAGCAGCAAATGAGTTAGCAGTAGATGTTTATTTGATGGAAACTAAAGATCAAATTAATAATGTACCAAAAAGACTTAGTAATGAAATAGTAAGTCAGATCAAAGAAGATGCAGTTAGGCTGCTTTATTCACATATTAGCCTTACGACAACAGAGGACATCAATTTTTTCTATTATGGAACATTTAATGATAATATAGTAGTTATGATTCGTAATCAGCGCGCTGGGTATTTTAGAGTAATAACGGAAGATATTTTAGGAATTTTATATCCTAATGGGGGACAACATATTCGCATTTGGAATAATGGTAATTTTTATCGATTAAGCCCGGCATATGAGCAAGGAATGTTAACGATGGAAGACTTAAAAGAGATAGCTTACATTCATGATAGAGATTTAGACGATATCTTTACTAATTGGAGAACTTGGTTTTAAAAATTGTTACAGTTGAAAAAATACAAAGGGAATATAATTATGAAAAAAATAAAAAGAAAATTAAATATTTTTTCGTTTTTAATAATCGCAATACTCGTATTAGCGTTATTTATTTGGCAAGATTTATCATTGCAAGCACATTATTCAATTCAAAGAGACGAAAGGGTTATTAGTTCTGCAACTATTGATGATGATTTGTAGATGATACTGTTGTAATAATTTTTAATAAAGAAACGAGTTTTCAGTTCAATACCTTTTCATCTACAGATTTTCCTGAAGTACGTGTTAGAAGTATCGAAAACGTTAATGAAAATGTCACAAGGATGGTTCAGAATCAAGTTTTATCGGAGGCTAGAGGAAAATCATTTGGAAGTGACAGAGTAATTAATCACGAAACTTTCAGAAGAGTTATTGCACTTAGACTTTATGATAATTGTAAGCAAGACGTTTTAGATGCGGTTCGACTACTTGAACAAAGGAATGACGTCATAAGTGTCAGTCCGAGTATGTTTGGTCAGTTAAGAACTATTCCTAACGATCCAGGTTTCAATGATCCAGGATTTGATGGAAATAGAAACGGAGTGGCACAATGGGGATTAAACGGTAGTTATGGAATTGAGGCGCCTGGAGCTTGGAGTATAGCTAGAGGCTCAAGTGAAGTTATAGTAGGTATAATTGATTCTGGAATCCGCTCGACACACCAAGATTTAAGAGGACGCGTTGATTATAATTTAAGTCGAGATTTTACTCAAGAAAATCCAATTGGTCATGTGCCAATTGACATAAATGGACATGGCACTCATATTGCTGGAGTAATAGGAGCACGAACTAATACGACTCCTGCAATAGGTATGGCAGGAATTAACTGGGATGTAACTCTAGTATCATTAAGAGTAACAGCTGAGCATAGTGATTTTGATCCTATTAAGGTAGCAATGGCTGTTGATTATGCAACAGGAACATTTGAAACTAATCGACCAATTAAAATATTAAATTTTAGTGGGGGATGGACTCCTAGGTTACATGATGTTGTAACAGAAGAATCTCTTATTTTAAGACAGGCGATATTAACTTATCCTGGTTTATTTGTAACTGCAGCAGCTAATTTAAATATAGATCTTGATAATCCGTATTACACCGATTTTCCAACAAACTATAGTCGTGATCCGGAATTTATTAATAGTCGTGATAATGTTATATCAGTTAGTTCAATATCTTATAATGGATCTCGCCCTAATCTTACATCGTGGGGAAGTGAGAGTGTTAGTATTTTTGCGCCAGGGCATGATATCTTAATGCCGAATATAAATAATGATTATTCCTATATAAGGCTGCCAGGTTCTTCATTCGCAACTCCCCATGTTGTAGGAGTTGCGGCACTAATGCTATCTGTAAATCCTAATCTTACACCAGCACAGCTAAAAAGAACTATAATTAATAACGCAGACAATCATACGATAGATATTCGTCAAAACCTACAGACTGTAACGCAACAGGTTATAAGATTGAATGCTCATAGAGCAGTAGCTGCCGTTGCATTTAGAACATCTAACTTTGGTAACGGGATTTCAGTTGATGGATTAATAAATGGTTTTACATTACCAAGAGATACTAATCTAATAATTCCGGATATGTTTGCGCCATTAGGACAAGATACTAAGCGAGAAGTAGTTTCTATTGGAAACAATGCATTTAGTGGTATGAATATCAGTGGAGTCGTTATTCCTGATGGAGTAACTAATATTGGTGCATTTGCTTTTGAAGGAACAGGACTGACAACTGTCACAATTCCTCAATCTGTTTTGACAATTGGTGATGGGGCATTCAGGCTTACAAGTAGTTTACGAAAAGTCTATATATTAAGATCAGCTCAGCATGGCATCACACAAGCAGGACACGGAATACTTGATGGAGCACATCCATCATTAGAAATCAGATTACCAGATGATATGAGCTTCATTCATTACGCGACGGCATCTGGTTGGAGCCAATATTTAAGAATACCGGTTAGTTTAGAGTTAAATGAAACTAGAAATATTACTCCAGACTTAATTTTAGGAAGCAGAGAGTTTGTATTCTTTAATGATACTCCGAGATTTGTCAAAGTAGCATTGACTGGCGGAGTTATGCCATGGGAAAGAACAATAGTTGTTCGTAATGCCTGGGGTCCGATGGAAGTACTTGACGGAATGGGCATGGCTGAGAGTTCAATGTTTTCAACTGAAGTTACTGTCTTTTTACCTCATGTTGGAAACTTCTTTATAGACACTCAGTATTTATTTGGTCCAGGACAGATTTTCTTAAGGATTGAAGAAGTTCAACGACATGTTGTTGATTTTTCACCTGGCGCTTCTTTAAGGTTAAATATCTTTAGAGGTAGTTATGGATCAGAGATGCATAGAGTAATACTTAATCAGAATGCCAGATTCAATGTATCGATTCCAAATACACCAGGATTGATATTTATTATTTATCGCTTTGAAGGTCATGGCTTTGACTGGAATGACTCTCATTGGTTCTTTAATGGCGGTAATGGCACTATAACTTTACCAGCAGGAACTTACTATATGGGCTATTTTCAAGCACCACGAGGTTGGTCAGGAAATATTAATATTACAAGAGTAACTATACCATTAATGTTTTCTATGGATTTATATTCAACAGAAATAAATCATAATGCAACAACAAATGAAGAATTTGAAATACTAAGAATAATTTTTAACGAAGATATAAGAGAAGAGGCGTGCTTTTATAGAAAATGCGATCTTTTAGACTGCCTTTTTAGGTAGTCTATTTTTTTTTTAACATTGAAATTTTTGTCGTTTTCGGTTATAATATTAGAGATTATTAAAGAAAGGACAAGCCGGAATTTTATCGGTTTAAAATAATATGAAACAATACTTAGATTTGTGTCGCCATGTCTTAGAAAACGGCACAGTAAAAAATGACCGTACGAACACGGGTACAATTAGTGTATTTGGTTATCAGATGCACTTTGATTTAAATCAGGGATTTCCACTTTTAACAACTAAAAGAGTTTATATGAAAGGTATAATTCATGAACTCTTATGGTTTATTAAAGGTGAGACAAATATTCGTTATTTAGTAGAAAATGAAGTTAATATCTGGAACGAATGGCCATATGAAAAATATAAGCAATCCAATGACTATCAAGGGGAATCCTTAGAAGATTATGTTGAAAAAATTAAGAATAATCAAGAATTTGCTAAAATTCATGGTGAGTTAGGTCCTGTTTACGGTAAGCAATGGCGCAACTTTAATGGCGTTGATCAGTTAGCTGAACTTGTAAATAACCTTAAAAATGATCCGGACTCAAGAAGATTATTAATTTCTAGCTGGAATCCACCTGAACTTAAAAGTATGGCTTTACCGCCTTGTCACATGCTTATGCAGTTTTATGTTGCTGACGGTAAACTTTCTTGTCAGCTTTATCAAAGAAGTGCGGATATCTTTTTAGGTGTACCGTTTAATATTGCTTCTTATAGTCTTTTGACAATGATGCTTGCACAAGTTACTGGTCTAAAGGTTGGTAACTTTGTCCATACATTAGGAGATGCTCATATCTATTCTAATCATCTTGAACAAATTAAAATTCAATTTGACCGTAGTGCAAGAGAACTTCCAATAATGAAACTTAATCCAGATATCAAATCGATAGAAGATTTTAAGTATGAAGATTTTGAATTGATAGGTTATAATCCTCATAAAGGTATTAAGGGTAAGGTAGCGGTATGATTTCTTTAATAGTTGCTTTAGATAAAAATGGATTAATTGGAAATGGGAATGATTTACCTTGGCATTATCCGAGCGATTTGAAATATTTTCGTAAAAATACTTTAAATAAAACTTTGCTTATGGGTAGTAATACTTACCAATCAATTATCGATAGAATCGGTAAACCACTAGAAAAAAGAATTTCTGTAGTCGCTAGTTATATAGAAAAAAAATCTGATTTTGAAAGTGTTAAATATATTCTTGATCCGCTAGCTTTTATTAAAGATTTTCCAAAAGAAGAGGAGTTAATGATTGTTGGTGGTAAATCAATCTATGAATTAACTGCTCCCTATGCTGAAAAACTCTATTTAACCGTAATTAATGATAGTCATGAAGGCGACTGCTTTTTGCAATTACCAGACTTAAACTCTTTTCGTTTAGTTTCTGAAACAAATGAAGGTGTTTTAAGTTTTAGAATTTATGAAAGGATTTAAAATTTATGGCAACTATTGTTTTTTTACTTTTTGTTTTAGGTTATAATTTGCTTGCTTGGTTTTGGCGAGAAAGTGTCTTTTTTTCTGTAGTCTTTTTTCCACTTTCTATTATTCTTTCGGTTTTGAGTATTGTTTTATTAATTATTATCTTAATGCCAATTTTTAAATTTATGAAACCAAATAATAGATTCTTTCATTATTATGTCAGATCAATTTTCTTTTTAGTGTTATGGTTATTGAATTTTAGAATTAAAGTTCATGGTAAAGAAAATTTACCAGAACATCAGAAATTTGTCTTATTTCCTAATCATAAATCCTATTGCGATATTTTAATTGTTATGACAAGATTAGGTCGTCCGATTTCAATTATTGCTAAAAGAGAAGTCTTTAAGATTCCGATAATGAGCAGTTATATGAAAACAGCTAAAGTAGTGCCACTTAACAGAGGTAGCGATCGTGAGGCGCTTTTAACGATAAAAAAAGGGATTGAAAATCTGGAAAACAATATTCCGATGATTATCTTTCCCGAAGGTGGTCGTAAAAATCGTGAAGACGATAAAATGGTGGAAATGCGGGCTGGTGCATATAAATTAGCGACTAAACCTAAAGCTGATATTATTCCTGTTAGTATTAAAGGATCGGCTAAAATTTCTAAAACTTGGATTTTTGGCCGTAAGAGAATAGATCTTTACTTTCATAAGCCTTTGACAGCCGCAGAATATGCTGAAATTTCTACAAATGAAATCGGGGAAATAATCACCACAACTGTTAACTCGGTTTTATAAATTAACAGCTTTAATAGTAATAATGTTTTTATCAATCTGAAAAATATTAATTGAACAATTTGATAACAAAGTCCTAAAATTATAGTTTTTTGGTTCGGTTTCTGCTAATAAGGCTTTAATAGCGTGAGCATGGGCAATTATGATTAATCTTTGGTTTGGATAATTCTTGGCTAGCTCTAAAGCAGTAGCTTTAACTCTGAGTTTTAAAGCCAGATCGTTTTCATATTGATCACATGTAAAACCTTCTTCAGTTATCTTGGCGATTGTTTCAAGAACCGGAAAACCTTCATAAATTCCAAAATCGCGTTCAATAAAACCTGGTTCAATGATAATATCACTACCAATATGCAAGTTTTCTTTAATTATTTGCGCAGTCATTTGCGCTCTTACTAGAGGACTTGAGATTATTTTATCAAAAGATATATTAAAATTTTTAAGTTTATGGGCCGTTCCTTCGGCTTGTTTTTTTCCTTCTGAGTTTAAAGGATTGTCCATTAAACCTTGAACGAGTTTTTGTTTGTTATAGTCAGTTTCACCGTGTCTTATTAAGATTAATTCTGTCATTTTCTTCACATCCTTGGTTATTATACCATTATCTATAGATTTAAGCAAATAATAGAACTTGATTTTATATTTCTTATCGATTATAATATAAAGGAAAAAACATTTCTAAAGGAGTAAAATAAAAATGAATATTATTGAGATTATTGAAAAAAAACGTGATAAACAAAAACTAACGAAAGCAGAGATAAATTATTTCATTTCTGATTATGTAAATGGCAAAATTAAAGATTATCAGGCAAGTTCGCTTTTAATGGCAATTTGCCTAAATGGTATGGATGAAGAAGAAACTACAATTTTAACTGAAGCAATGCTTAACTCAGGTGATATTTTTGATTTAAGTAAAATAGAAGGCATTAAAGTTGACAAGCATTCAACAGGAGGTGTTGGCGATAAAGTTACTTTAATCGTTGCGCCACTTTTAGCTTCACTTGGTCTTAAGGTCGCAAAAATGAGCGGTAGGGGTTTAGGGCATACAGGGGGAACAATCGATAAGTTAGAAGGAATTCCTGGGTTTCAGACGAGTTTAACTAAAGATCAGTTCATTAATCAAGTCAATGATATCTCTTTGGCAATCATTGGTCAAACTGGAAATTTAGTGCCAGCTGATAAAATGCTTTATGCTTTAAGGGATGTGACAGGAACTGTTAGTTCAATTCCTTTAATTGCCTCAAGCATCATGAGTAAAAAGTTAGCTAGTGGCGCTGAGGTCATAATCCTAGATGTTAAAGTCGGTAAAGGTGCTTTTATGAAGACTGTTAAAGAAGCTATTGAACTAGCTAACTTAATGGTTAAAATCGGCACAAACATAGGGCGTAAAGTAATGGCTATATTAACTTCGATGGATTCTCCGTTAGGTAATTCGGTTGGTAACAATCTGGAAGTAAATGAAGCATTATTAACTTTAAAAGGAAAAGGTGCAATAGATTTAACTAGCATCTCCATTGAAATTTCTGCGCATTTAGCTTATTTAGCTGGTAAGTTTGAAAGTTTAAAAATGGCTAGACAAAAGGTTGAGGAAAACTTAAAAAATGGTAAAGCTTTAAATAGCTTTATACAAATGATTAAAGCCCAAGGCGGTAATCTTACTAAGGACTTAGAAAAAGCCTCAAAGCATTATTCGATTAATGCTAAAATTAAAGGTGTAGTTTCCGCTATTGATTCTTTAAAGATTGGTCAGGCTGCGATGTTGTTAGGAGCCGGTAGAATGACTAAAGAAGATGAGATAGATTATAAAGCTGGTATTATTATAAATAAAAAGCCAGGCGACAAAATAGAGGTCAATGAAAATCTTTGTGATCTTTATACGAATAAGGAATTAAATGATGAAGTTAAAGAACTAGTTGAATCGGCCTTTCATATCGCAAAAAGTTATAAAGAAGAGCCATTGATTATCAAAATCATAGAAAGCTAGTTCTTTTTAATAACAACAGGACATATTTATTTTACAGAGGTGCAAAAACTTGTGAAAAAATATCTGTCCTTTTTATTTATAATTTTCGGCGTATTTATGTTAGTAGCCAATGTTTCGGCTGAGGAGAATGGCAATGGTGAGGAAAATTATGATCCTGATATCGTTGAACACTCAAGAAGTGCAATTTTAATAGAGGCTGAAACTGGAAGAGTCCTTTATCGAAAAAATGATAATCAGCGTCTGTTTCCGGCAAGCATGACTAAAATCGCCACAATGACTTTAGTTATGGAAGCTTTGAACTCTGGTCGCATCAACTTAGATACAATGGTAACTACTAGTAAACATGCAGCTAGTATTCCTGGCAGTACAATTCTTTTAGATGAAAACGAACAAATGAGTGTCGAGCATTTACTTAAAGGTGTCGCTATTGGTAGTGGTAATGATGCGGCTACGGCTTTAGCGGAAAAAATCGGTGGTAGTGAAAGATTATTTGTCAATATGATGAATGATCATGTCAAAAATTTAGGATTACAGAATACAACTTTTCAAAATCCTACTGGCTTATCTGATCGTAATCAATTTTCTTCAGCTCATGATATGGCTTTTCTTTCTAGAAATTTGATTAATAATCATCCGGAAATTCTAGAATATACTAAAATTTATGAAGATTGGCTGCGCAAAGATACAGATAATCCATTTTGGTTAGTCAACACGAATAAACTAGTTAGACATTATGAAGGCATTGATGGCTTAAAGACTGGTTGGACTGAAGAGGCTGGCTATTGTTTATCCGCAACTATTGAAAGAGATGGCATGCGTTTGATTGCGGTTGTGATGGGCGCAGAGTCAGCGGAACTTCGTAATCAAGATATTATTGCTTTAATTGAATTTGGTTTTGCGAATTTTGAAAAAAGGCTCGTGACTGAGAGTGGGCATGTAGTAACGCAATTTAATGATATTCGCTTTACAAGAGGACCAGTCAATGTTGTGACAGACCGTGATCTTTATATTGTTAAAAGAAGATCTGAAGAATTAAAACAGTTTGAATATCGCTTTAATCTTGACTTAAACAGAATTCATGAATTGGAACATACAAATATTGGCACTTTAGAAGTATTTTATGATGGCCGGTTACATGATACCCTAACCTTAAACCTTGAGGTACCGATCCAAAGAAACAATGTTTTTAATATTTTCCTAAGCCTTTTAAGGAAGCTATTCGCATAGAAAAAAAGAACTTTAGTGAGTAAAATCATTAGAGTTCTTTTTTCTTTTCTTATAAGAGGTTTTAGCACATTGTAATTATTAAATGAAAGTTCCGTTAATTTGTATTTTAGTAATAATTAGCGTGCCACAAACATTTGAGTCCAGAACAAATTACCTCTATTGTCTCTAGCAACCCCGACCCCAATTTGATTAAAATTAGGGTTCATAATATTTGCTCTATGGCCTGGTGAATTCAGCCAAGAAGACATAACTGCAGCAGGTGTCCTTTGTCCGCTCGCAATATTTTCCGCAGCTGCTGAAAATGGAATGCCAAATGATTTAAGCATTTGAAAAGGTGTTCCATAAGTAGGTGAATTATGTGAAAAATAATTCCGATTTATAAAGTCTTGTGATTTAATTCTAGCAACCCGACTTATTTCCCAATTATTAGTAAGTGGTCTCAAGCCGGCTTTTGCTCTTTCTGAATTAACTAAGTTAACAACTTCGTTTTCAAAACCGATAAATTCGGAAGTTCTTGGGATATTTATCCTTTGCCCTGGAAAAATTAGCGCTGGATTAGCAATCTGAGGATTTGCGGCTATCAGCTCACTGATTCCAACTTGATGTTTTACAGCTATTCTCCATAAGCTATCGCCAGGCACAACAGTATACGTATTCATGATAAAACTCCTTTAATTGTATTTACATTAATATATGAATATTGTCCGCTTTTTGTGCTTAGGCGAAAAAATAACTCAGGAGTTTAGAATGCTCCTGAGTTTATTAATCTTTAAGTTGATTTTTATAGTAAAGCCCATACTCCTGTAAGAAGAGCTATTGCTGGAATAAAAGCACCAACAACACCAACTGAAATTGAAATATAAGGAAAAACTTTTTCCATGACTTTCATTTTGAAAGTAAACTGCATTACTCCCGCAAACCATAATACAAACCATGTAAGCCATAATAATGCTAAAATCAAGAATGAATATCCATTTTCCATGCCGATATCTGCTAGTTGTACAAAGTTATAAATAATCATTACAAAAGCGAAGATACTTGCGCCGAAACAAAATAATCCAAATGGTCGACTATCAAGTTTTAGAAGTAAATTACCAGCGATAAACAAATAAGTAAAACCAAAGACTAAGCCAGCTGCGATATTTTGGAATATTACATAACTTGGAAGTGCTCCTGTAAGTAAATCAAGAGGCGCATGATAAGCTAGTATAATAAAATTTCCAAGCACAAGAAGAGCACCAACAACTACATTAAAGAAAGCTATTGTTTTTGGACTTGCGACTACTAAAGGAACAATTTGTTCTATTTCTTTGCCATTTTCATTTGTTACGATTTTTGATGTTGACATAAACAAGATGCCATTGTGAACTAATACAATTCCGACGAATAATAATGATATACCTAACATTTTTTTTCTCCTTAATATTTTAAATTGACAAACATCATTTACATGTGTCATGACACATATATTATACAGATTTTTTTAGCGCTTGTCAAACAAAATATGATAAAACTTGATTATAAAGCAAATTTGTTTTCTTTAAGTGCCTTACATACTTTATCAAAGTGATTTTTATCTTGACAGGCAATGGTATGAAGATGAATGCCAAATGTCAGTTCCGATAATAATTTTATCTTCATCTTATCAACTTTTTTCATAAAGGCCTCAATATCTTCACGGCTCTTTAGATTTAGGTTTCCCGTAATTTCACCGTATAATTCATGTTCCACGATAATATTAACAATAGTAGCTCCTAAATCAACTATCAAATTTAGTTCAGAAGTAGTATTATCCGGAGTATGCTTACAAGCCACTTTACCTATGTACTGTCCGCTTTCTTTATATTTTGGCATCATATAACCTCTGGCAGTTGCGATAATATCATATCCTTGAGCTCTTAACAAGGCAATATCGCCAACAATAATCTGACGACTAATATTTAAGGTTTTTGCGAGCATAGAAGCAGTAATAAGTGCTTCGGGCTCAGAAATAATCTTGAGAATTTGTTTTCGGCGTGATTCCGCATCCATTTAACATTACCTCCTGAATAATATATTATAACATACATTTTCGTTTAAAAAGAGATTATTGAGAAAAAAACATTCATCATTTTTTTCAACATTTAAACTAATTGGGTTTGTAATTTTATAGGAGTAAATAAAGTTCAACATTTTATCAAGATTAGGTGATTTTGTGAAGAATGAATGATTTTGTTGAAATAAATTGAGCTATTTTATATAATGATATGTACGCAATAAATAAAGAATTTTTTAATAATACAACTTTAAAAATCAGATGTCTGGCAATATTCCAAGCTATATATTAAGATATTTAGATTAGATATTTAATTTAAAAAAGTTCTTTAAAATTATTAATGAATTAAAATGAATTATATCATTCAAAATAGTTACTTAAGGGGAAGTTTTGATATATGACATATAAAAGAAGAATAGTTTTGTTGACGTTATTAATGACATTGACGATTTCAGCAATCACAATGATGTTGATAGGTAGATTCAACACAATCGCAGAAGTACAAAATACTTTCACAATAACATATAAAGATGTCGGGGGCGGATCTTTTAGTGGAACACTAGGATATAATACGCCAACAGAACACAGATACGGAACAGAAACAGTTTTA
>Ga0131853_10002124_pt1 | contig 35614 bp, 44 predicted proteins | sample TergutLab28metaG_FD_92764 | JGI IMG/M metagenome (GOLD analysis project Ga0131853, IMG submission 92764) | Labiotermes labralis P1 segment gut microbial communities from Petit-Saut dam, French Guiana - Lab288 P1 (version 2) (version 2) | ecosystem: Host-associated > Arthropoda: Insects >... | reverse complement strand
GCCATTTTGTTTACTATAATATAGCCGGTTTATTTTGTAAAGCCCTTTTATTAAAAAACAGTTTAGTTTTGTTAATTAATAATTTTATATCTCTTAGTCTTTTAGGAAGCTTGACAAATAACTAAAAACCCGTTATACTTTACTAATAAAAGCCGCCCCTGCGGCGAAACAGGGGCGGGAAAAAGTATTCAAACTTTTTAAACTGTGCCACTAATGTGGCAAAATGGCTGCTAGCAAGTGGTAGCAAACCTTAAGTGCTAGCAGCACTTTTACAATGAAATTTTGCTTTTTCATTGCTTCTCTCCTCCTTATTAATATTATATCAATATCTTTAAGGTGCAGAGGTGGTTCCTATACCATTGGCTTTAAGCCATTTTTAACCACTATAATATAGGCAGCCGGCTTTGTCAAGGTAAAATTTTGTACCTAATATTAAATCCATTTACCAACATAAATATATTATAACTTATAATATGTCAATATAATCCCATCTTACTTTTATCATTTTTTCTCTAAAGCCAACCTCCGCCCCGCCGTTAATTACCCCCTAAGGGAGGACAGAAAAAACGGAGGCATTTAGTAAATATTTAGAAAAAGCTTTGCTCAAATTAGCAAACGATAACAGTACAAGCGGTAACGAGGTAGTAGCTAAAGTGTTAGCAAACCGGCTTATAGACGGCGATATGAAGGCGGTAAAGATATTTTTTGATTATACAGCCGAAGCCGCTAAAGCCAAAGCAGCCGACAACCGGCCGCCTTTAGTGGTGATAGCTCCGGTCAAGGCCGCTAGCGAAGAGCAGGCCCAAAACTGAAGAGCGGCTAACAACCTTACCCTGCAAATTGCTCAGCCTTTTATCCCCTTTTTCAGCGAAAAACGGCGCTATAAAGTGGCTTACGGCGGGCGGGGCGGCGGCAAAAGCCAAAGTATGGTACGTATGCTGTTAATTTTAGCTTTAAGCGGCAAAAAACGCATACTCAATTTGCGGGCGGTACAACGCTCACTTAAAGAGAGCGTTTATCAAATTTACAGTAATTTAATTAGCGAATTTGGTCTCGAAAATTATTTTACCTTACGCAGCAACAAAATAGAATGTGTTAACGGCAGCGAGCTACTGTTTATGGGGCTAAACGGTAAACAAAGCAGCAATCTACGCAGTTTAGAGGAGATAGATTACTGCTTTATCGAGGAGGCCGAAGACGTGGAAGAAGCGGCTTGGCAGGTGTTAATCCCCAGTATCCGGGCTAAAGACAGCGAAATTTGGATTAGTTTTAACCCTAAACGCGCCGACAGCCCGGTTTACCAACGTTTTGTTAAAAACGACCGGCCCGATTGCCTGCTGTTATACATTAATTACGACCAAAACCCCTTTTTGCCGGAGGTACTCAAAAACGAAGCCCTTTACGAAAAAGAGCATAATTATGAGCGCTACCGGGCAATTTGGCTGGGAGAAATTATTGAAAACCGGGAAGAATTGGTTTTTTATAAACATTTTACGGAGGGGAAATTAAATCCGGAGCCGGGAAAAGTTTTAATGTACGGCCTTGATTGGGGTTTTGCCAACGACCCAACGGCCCTTGTAGGCTGCACTATCGAGGACAAAAAGTTGTACATCTGGGAAGAGCTGTACTTACATAAAAAAACGATTGAAGAAGTTGTAGCCATCTTTAAAGCAAAGCTGCCGCTTGACGCCCTCATTTATGCCGATAACAGCCGGCCCGATTTAGCCACTCATTTTCGGGCGGCGGGCTTTTGTATCCGTGATGCCCCTAAGGGGAAAGGCAGCGTAGCTGCGGGAATTTATTATTTAAAGGGTTTTGAACAAATTGTGGTAAGCGAGAACTGCCCCAACACTTTATACGAACTAAATAATTATAAATATAAGGTGGATAAATATACCGGGCAAGTCCTTAATCAACCGCAAGACAACAACAACCACACCATCGATGCTATGCGTTATGCGCTGTCGGCTTATATAGGCAAAAAGGTATCGTTATTGGAAGTAATATAAATTAATAACTAAAAATTAAGAAATCTTAGTTATTAATTCTTAATGAAAAGGAGAAGATTATTTTGTTACACGAAAACGGTTTAAAAGAATTAATTGGTATAAAAAAATTAGATAACGAAGAATTTATGAACGGCGGCCTCATCACTTTATCGCGCCGGCTGTTAAGCAGTGCCTTCGCTAAACAAAGCGAAATTCAAACGGCCATCACCGTGCCGGTGGACGACGCTTTACGCGGCGGCCTTACTCTGCGTTGCGATGAGCTAACTAATGAACAACTTAACGATGTGTCTCATTATTTAAATGAGATGGCTGTACTGAACACCGCTAATAGTAAACGGCTGCGGCTGCAAAGCCCTTATCAAGCCCTCAAAAATGCGATGCTGGCGGCGGCTTTGTACGGCGGCGGGGCTATTCTTATCATCAACGATGAGCCGCTTAATAAACCGTTTTTTGCCGATAAAGTTAATAAAGATACCATTTTAGGCTTTAGGGCATTGGATAGATGGCAATTAGGCGACAAAGCGCATTATTATGATGAAAACAGTGAATTTGTTTATAACGGCATAACGGTTGACCCCAGCCGTCTTATCTTGTTAAAAGGTACCGACGCTCCGGCCTTATACGATAAAGAGTTAAAGGGCTGGGGCTTAAGCGACCTCGAGCGCACTTTATTGCCAGTGCGTAACTGGCAAAAAAACCAGCGCGTTATTTACGAGCTACTGGACGAGGCCAAAATTGATATACTTAAGATTGACGGCCTAAGCGAGCAGTTGCTTACCGATAGCGGCACCAAACGGCTTAGCAACCTTACCGAGACCATCGCCCGCCTAAAAGATTATCGCAGCCTGCTGGTGCTGGGCAGTAACGATAGTTACGAGCAAAAACAAATTAACTTTAGCGGCCTGCCCGATATTTTGCGCGAAAACCGCATTACGGTGGCTTCGGCGTTGCGTATGCCTTTAACCAAATTGTTCGGCCTGTCGGCCTCCGGCTTTAGCAGCGGCGAGGAAGATATGGATAACTACTACGCTACCATCGAAAGTGTGATAAGGCCGCGCGCCCGCCGCGTTTTAAACGAGCTGCTGCCCATTGCGCTACGCAAAGTATGCGGCTTTGTACCCGATTATAGTTATACCTTTAGTAACTTAAAACTTGTAGACATTAAAGAAGAAGAGGCCGTTAAGGTAAGCAAACAAAACCGTTTATCGGCGTTATTTAAAGAGGGATTACTTACTAAGGAGGAATATACAGCGGCGTTGGAGCGGGAGGGGCTTTTGTAGGGCTGCCGGCGGCCTTTACAAATAACCTAAATAGGGGTATAATATAAACAAGAGGAATAAAAAAATGGCGACCATAGGCGATATATCCGTTGCAAGACGCTACGAAATTTATAAAACAGCGCGTAAGTTACAACTTAAATATGATAATTCTTTTGCAAGAATACTTACCGAAGAAAAAATAACTTTAATTAAGGCCGGTTTTAATGACGATAAAAACCATGCCTTTGTTATTGTGCCTAATAAGCTTATTGTGCTTTCTAACTCGGCTAGCGATGAAGATTCGTGGTTTGCCGTAAACCACGAACTTGGCCATATTTTTTTAAGGCATGGCGATAGAGTTTTTTGCCGCGAGCTGGGCGATGAGGGAGTTGCCTACCAAACGGTAACAGACGAAAAAGAAGCTAAACGTATTGCTTTGTTGCTTATTTATAACAATATTTTACAGAGCGCTAAATTACAAGAAGTAATTAATTTAGCAATTAGTAAATACGGCCTTTCCCAAGATAAACAGCTTGAGCGTGAAGCCAACTACTTTGCGGCGGTGCTGGCGGCTCCCTATAAAATGATGATAGCGGGCAGTAAAAAAAATGATAAAGAGTTAGCCGCCGAGTTAGGCGTTGCCGAAAAGGTTATTAAAATCCGCCGTGAAGAGGTGGCCCTAGAGGACGATTACGACTTTGAAGAGATGGTAAAAGAAGGTATAGAAGACCCTTTTAGGTTGGCTACCGACGAAGAGATAGATGAAGCCTTTATGGTGATAGAAAAAGCTATAGAAAGGGATATGGTTAATTAAATGGCTGTAACTATAGCTGAATGCCGGCATAAAGTAGCAGAATTAAAGGCTTATATAAAGAAGTGTAATAAAGAAAAGAGTTATTTAATTTTTGGATATAAATTCAGGAAGCGATTACAAAAATTACTCGATAATGATATAGCTGTTTGCGCCAACAAAGATAAACACGATGTTTGCGATTATTTTTTAGAAACTCTCACTAAAATAGCTGATAAACAACCTATGTTGCACATAAAAGATAGCCGGCGCAGTTTTTTGCTTACTATAGAATTACTTGATAAAGCGGTATTAAAATATCGTTTTATTTATATAGAAGAAGATAATAAGTTATTATTTGCTAATATAAAAAGGGTTTAATCTTGCCATTCCTCCCTCAATTATGCTAAACTATCCGCATGAACATAACCTCAAGCCAACTTCGCCAAAAATATATTAATTTTTTTGTTAAACACGGCCACGCTCTCATCGGCGGCCGCAGTGTGGTGCCGGAGAACGACCCCACCGTGCTCTTTACCACCGCCGGTATGCACCCCTTAGTGCCTTACCTGCTGGGCGAGCCGCATGGTGCCGGCAAACGCCTCGTAAGTGTGCAAAAATGTATACGCACCGGCGATATTGATAGCGTGGGCGACACCAGCCATCTTACCTTTTTTGAAATGCTGGGCAACTGGAGCTTGGGCGATTACTTTAAGGAAGAGGCCCTAACTTTAAGCACATCCTTTATTAAGGACGAACTGGGCATACCGCTCAGCCAATTATATGTAACTATCTTTGCCGGCGAGGACGGTATCCCGCGTGATGATGAGGCGGAGGCTATCTGGCTAAAACTGGGCGTACCGGCGCAAAATATTTATGCGCTTGGCAAAGCCGATAACTGGTGGGGGCCGGCCGGCAGCACCGGTCCTTGCGGCCCCGATAGCGAGATGTTTTTAACTACCACTATCCCGGCTTGCGGGCCCGATTGCCGGCCCGGTTGCAGCTGCGGCCATTTTATCGAGATTTGGAACGACGTGTTTATGCAATATAATAAGGACGAAAACGGCGGCTATTCACCGCTAGCCAAACCAAATATTGATACCGGTATGGGCGTAGAGCGTATGGTTATGCTACTTAACGGCTATAACAGTGTTTACGAAACCGAGTTATTTACCCCCATTTTAGCCAAAATTGAAGAGCTGTCCGGCCAAAAATACGGCGGCACAAACGATAACGAATTGGGCCGTGCCTTTCGTATTATTGCCGACCACAGCCGCACCATCACCATTATGCTGGCCGATGAGGTGGATATTAAACCCTCTAACGTTGGGCGGGGTTATATCTTACGCCGTTTAATCCGGCGTACGGTGCGTATGGGCCGTAAATTAGGCATAGAAGGAGCTTTTATCGCTCAATTATCCGATATTGTCTTAAATATCTTTCAGGATATTTATCCTGAAATGTTGGCCAAGCGTGAAGTTATCCAGCATGAATTAAAAATTGAAGAAGAACTTTTTGGCAAAGCCCTGCTGCAAGGCGAAAAAGAATTTGCCAAGCTGCTGCCTAATCTGCTTAAAAACCCTAACAAAATTTTAGCCGGCCGGGTGGCCTTTAGGTTGTACGATACCTTTGGTTTTCCCCTCGAGCTTACCGAAGAGCTGGCCGCCGAACATGGCCTGAGCGTTGATGTAGCCGGCTTTAACGAGGCCTTTGCCAAACATCAAGAGAGCAGCAAAGGCGAAGGCGGTAGTTTTAAAGGTGGGCTGGCCGATAACAGCGAGCAAACCACCAAATACCACACGGCAACCCATCTTTTAAATGAGGCTTTACGGCGGGTTTTAGGCAACGAGGTGGCCCAGCAAGGCAGCAATATCACCGCCGAGCGGCTGCGTTTTGATTTTAACTTTGAGCGCGCCTTAACAAACGATGAAATTACTGCCATCGAAAAAATTGTTAATGAACAGATAGCAGCCAATCACCCCGTTGTGATGACCATTATGTCTTTGGAAGAGGCCAAAAAACTGGGAGCGCAGGCGCAATTTAACAACTACGAGGAACAAGTTAAAGTATATAAAATTGGCGATTTTTCGCTGGAGTTATGCGGCGGGCCGCACGTAGAGGCCACCGGCCGGCTTGGTGTTTTTAAAATTACCAAAGAGCAAAGCAGTGCGCGTGGTATACGGCGCATTAGGGCGGCGCTAGAATAATTAAAAATAATTATCCATCTTAATTTGCTCGGTAGCGTAACGATGAAGTAAGCTCCTAATCAGTGTTAGATAAGAAATATCTAACTGTGCGGCTTTATCTTTAATTTTATTTAAATCATCTACCTTTACTTTTACAATAATTGACCTATCGTCACGCGGGTCAAGCTCGCCGCGCTCAATCATAGCTGCTAACTCACGCTCTTCATCATCTAGCGGGGTTTCATCGTAACGTTTATCTAAATATTCATCATTCATGGTTAAGTATCCTTATATTTTTTATTAAGTTTTCGCGAAGGATAAATCGTTTTTAAAAAATAACAATTATCCCCTTCGGGAACAGCCGGTACAGCATAAACATACCCTTTAATGCGCACAACAAAAATTATTTGATTACTATATAATTTATTTAATTCGGTAGTAATTAACCCGCCGTTATTAATAGATTTTACTATTTCTTCAAAAGATATTTCACGGGTATTATTTAATGTTTTTTCCTTCTCCCCATTCCAGCGAAAGTACATAGATAATAATAGTACACTTTACCCATAAAGTCAATCAAATTGTTTGCTAACTAAAGTCTTTGGTTAAATTAATTAAAATAAATATTTGCAGTTTTTGGTTTTTAATGATATACTAGCTAAATAATGATGAACCATAACGCAAAATATCACGGGGTGGTAATCCCTATCAGTGCTTTAAAAAGTAATAACAGTTTAGGCTGCGGCGATTTTAACGACCTAAGTCTTTTTGGCCACTGGGCGGCGGAGGCCGGTTTTAAGCTTATCCAGCTGCTGCCTATTAACGATACCGGCGATGATAGCTCGCCTTATATGGCTTTGTCCAGCGTGGCTTTGCACCCTATCTATTTGCACCTTAACCATATAACTTTTGCCGCCGGCCTCACGGCCCAGCTGGAAAAACTCCTTAAGAAATTTAAAGGGGCCAACCGGGTAGATTATGCCGCCGTGCTTAAGGCCAAACTGGGCTTTTTAAGCGAGGTTTATGAGGCTAACCAAGAGGCCATTATGGCCGAGCCGGCGATTAATAAGTGGCTGGCAACTAACGGTTGGGTAATAACTTATGCCGTTTTTAAGCAACTTAAGGACGCCAACAAAGGCAAAGGCTGGCCCGAATGGAAAAGTTACCGGCAAGTTACACCTGCTAAGATTGACGATTATTATCACAAAAATAAAGTCGAATGTTTTTATTATGTTTGGCTGCAATACGAGCTGCAACTGCAATTAAATGCTGCCTGTAAAACAATTAAAGAACTGGGGCTGTACTTAAAAGGCGATATTCCCATTATGATGAACGAGGATTCGGCCGATGTGTGGAGTAACCCGCAGCTGTTTGATTTAACGCAGGTAGCCGGCGCCCCGCCCGACCAGTTTAGTTATTTTGGCCAACGCTGGGGCTTTCCTTGTTACAACTGGGCGGCTCATCGCAAAGAAGATTTTAAATGGTGGAAGCTTAGATTAACCGAAGCCGCTAAGTTTTTTGATGCTTACAGGATTGACCACGTACTCGGTTTTTTTAGGATTTGGGCCATTAATAAAGACGATTACCGGGCTGCTTTAGGCCATTTTGACCCCTTTCCGGCCCTTACTAAAGCCGAAATTACCGAGCGTTTTGGCGAAGAACGTTTAAATTGGCTAAGCGCCCCGCATATCTTTGAAGATGAATTAAACAACTTAGGCCCCGAAAAAGAGTTAGCTTTGCCGCTCTTTAAAAAGATAAACGATAACCTTTACTTTTTTGATATGGATAAAATAAAAGGCGATAAAGCCATCTTCGAGCTGGCCGTTAGCGAGCAAGCTAAAGAAATTTTATACGGCTTTTATAGTAACCGGGCTTTATTATTAAAAGATGGTAACTATTACCCCACGTGGTATTACCAAAACAGCCGTTCTTACCAAAGTTTAAATGACGGCGAAAGGCAAAACTTTGATAATTTAATAGCCGGCAAAATGGCGGCAGCCGAACATTTATGGGAGGCCGAAGCTCAAGAACTACTGGGTATAATGGCCGGCACCACCGATATGTTGGTGTGTGCCGAAGATTTAGGAGCGCTTAGCCTTGTGGTGCCTAAAGTGCTAACTAACTTAAAAATACTTAGTTTAGCCGTTATGCGCTGGAAGCGCAACTGGCAAACCAGCCCGCCGGCGTGGGACAACCCCGGCCATTATCCTTTTAAGGCGGTGGCCACACTGGCGGTGCACGATAGCAGCCCCATCAGGTTATGGTGGCGGGAAGAAAGTGATAAAACCGGCCTGCTTAAGGCTTTACAGCTACCCGAAGCGTTGGCCGCCCAGCCGGAACTTAGCCCGCTGCTGGCCGGCTCGTTGCTCACCGGCTTTTTTAAAATTTGCTCGGCCCAAATAGTTATGCTGCAACTGCAAGATTACTTTGCCGTAAGCGATAACTATCGCGAGGCCGATAGCGAGCTGGAGCGTATTAATATACCGGGAACGGTGGGTAAAGACAACTGGAGCTACCGCATGAAGCCGCAGCTGGAAGAATTAATTAACGACAAACAATTTAGTTTATGGTTAAAATCTTTAAATGAGTGGCGGTAGTTAAGTGGCTTTGGATAGCGGCGATAATCAATTATCACTTAAAGATTTACGGCACAAAATTAAAGATGGCGCCGGCTCTTTAAGTGATAGAGAGTTGGTAGCCATTATGATAGCCAGCGAAGAGCCGGAAGAGATTAATTTATGTTATCAATTAATTATTAACAAAGAATTAAGTTACGAGCATTTAGCTGGCACAACTTTACCCGAAGCGGCGGTAACCACCTTTATCGCCACCCACGAATTTATCCGGCGCAGCCATATCCGCAAACGTTTTATTAATAGCTCGGCCGATGTTTACCACTATGTCTCGTTCTTAGCCGATGCGCCGGAGGAAAATTTTTTGCTGCTCACTCTTAACGGAGCGCAGGAACTTATCAAAATTCATCATTTAACTAAAGGCAGCCTTACCAAAACCGTTACCCACCCGCGCGAAATTTTTAGTAAAGCTTTAATAGATAACGCTAACGCCATCATCATCGTGCATAATCACCCGGCAGGCGGCACTCACCCCTCGCCGTCCGATAAAAGTTTTACGAAACAGCTGCAAGAAATTTCGGGCTTTTTAGGAGTAACTTTGCTCGACCATATAATTGTTGGCCCCGAAACTTTTTATTCGTTTATAGAAAACGGCGATTTAGATAATAATTAATAACTAATAGATAATAGATGCCACTAAAGATAGCTTCCTCCGGCTATTAACGATTATTTATTACATATTACTTATTGATTTAACCGCCATTTATGAGTATACTAAGATATGGATTATGTTGTACCTATTTTTAATGCCAGCGCCTTTAACTGCCCGCACTGCGGCGTTTACGCCAGCCAAGAGTGGCAGCAGCTAACTTTAACGCCTAATTCGGTTAATATGGCCGTGTGTTTGCTCTGCAAAAAAATGACTTTGTGGGTAAGCGGCCAGTTAATTTACCCTATGCTTGGCTCGGCGCCGGCGCCGCATAGCTTTATGCCTAAAGAGGTTTACGAATATTACGATAAAGCCCGCTCCATCAGTCTGCTGGCTCCTGCTGCCGCCGCCGCTTATTTGCGCGAGGCTATGCGCCGTTTATTTATGCATTTAGGGGCTAAAGGTGATAATAATAACAACGATATAGAATATATTGTAGAGCGCAGCTTGGCCAGCCGGCACTTTTTTGCCAGCTTTAGTCAGGCTAAAGTTGGCGGCCCTAAAGGCATTAAACCGCTGGTTATTGACACCGGCGATGACGAAACTATGGTAGCTTTACTTTTTTACTTGGTAAATAAATTGGTAGACGAGGCCATTGCCAACCCGGCCACCTTAGCCGAATTTTATGCCAAACTCTCCGACCCTAAAAACGAGCCCAAAGGGCCGGTTATTGATGCCGATTTTTTTGCCCGTGATTAAAAATTAGAGCTTAAATCACCTTGAAGTTAAGCTAAAGATAGTTTATAATAGAGGTATTCCAAATTTAAGGCGGAGGTAATTATGCCAACAATTATTTTAGAGGGCGGTAAATTAAGCAAAGAGCAAAAAAGTAAGTTAGTAAAAGATTTTACAACTACCGCAGCGCAGGTAATGAACATTCCGGAACAAGCGTTTACCGTATTTATTAAAGAAAACGATAAAGAAAATGTGGGTGTAGGCGGCGTGCTTATCGCCGATAAGTAACTTTAAAGTTAATGGGCGGAGGGTTCCCCTCATCGCCTTGACAGCGGGGCTAATTTAGCTTAAAATAACGTTATGAAATATGTAATTGAAGGCGGATACCCGCTGAGTGGGGCTATAACGGTAGCCGGGAATAAAAATGCGGCTTTGCCTTGCATCGCCGCTTGTTTGCTTACCGATGAAGAGGTGCTGCTTAAAAATATCCCCGAGATAGAAGACGTTAAAGTAATGTTTAGCGTGATAGAGGCCATCGGCGGTACGGTAAAGCACGAAAGCAAAGGTGTTTTCCGTGTAAAATGTACCAACATTAGCAGCGAGCTGCCGGCCGAGCCGCTTAAAAGAATCCGCGCCGCTATCTTATTTGCCGGGCCTATTTTAGCCCGTGCCGGTAAATTACAGCTGCCGCCGCCGGGGGGCGATGTGATTGGCCGCCGCCGTTTAGACACCCATTTTTTAGCCCTAGAGGCTTTAGGGGCAAGGGTAGAAATATCCAGCCACTACAATCTAACTGCCAATAAATTAGTAGGGGCCGACATCTTTTTAGACGAAGCCAGCGTAACGGCCACCGAAAACGCCATTATGGCCGCCGTCCTCAGCGAAGGCGATACCCTTATTAATAATGCCGCTTGCGAGCCGCACGTGCAAGACCTGTGTCATATGCTGGTGGCGATGGGCGCTAAAATAGCTAACATTGGCAGCAACCGCTTAAATATTAAAGGTGTTAATAAATTGCACGGCTGCGAATTTGCTATCGGCAGTGATTTTATGGAAGTAGGCAGTTTTATCAGCCTTGCTGCCTGCTGCCGCAGCGAACTAACCATTAACAATGTACAGGCTAAAGATTTACGTATGGTAACGCTGGCCTTTAAAAAACTGGGCATTAGCTGGGAAACCGGCGGCAGTACCATTTTTGTGGGTAAAAACCAAAAAATGCAGATGGAAAATGATATGGGCGGCGCCATTGCCACCATCGCCGATGGAATATGGCCCAGCTTCCCGGCCGATTTAATGAGCACCATGATTATCGCCGCTACACAGTGTGAAGGGACTATCTTATTTCATGAAAAAATGTACGAAAGCCGTATGTTTTTTGTGGACAAACTGGTGAGTATGGGCGCGCGGATTATTTTGTGCGACCCACACCGGGCCGTCGTCAGCGGCCGCAGCCAGCTGCAAGGCGCTACCCTCGCCAGCCCCGATGTACGGGCCGGTATGGCTATGCTAATTGCCGCCTTATGCGCTACCGGCACCAGCGCCATCAGTAATATTTACCAAATTGAGCGCGGCTACGAACATATTGCCGACCGGCTAACGGCTTTAGGCGCCCATATTAAAAAAGTAGAAAGTTAAAAAAAATTACTAATACCACGAAATAGGCAAAAATAACCGGTAAAATTTTATACCTTGCGTCTATTTAACGCCTTTCGTGGTTACTCAAATCATTTTAGAAATATTTTTAAAAATTACGCTTGACAAAGCTATAAGTTTGTGCTATCATAAAATAAATAATAATTATTATTTTTAATTTTTAGAAGGAGATTTAAAACGATGAACGATTTGTACACCTCAATTATTAACCTCGATTTTCAGTATGCTCACCGCTTTATGAACTGGCCGTGCGAGGCCAAGCACCTGCATGGGCATTCGGGCCTGTTAACCATCGAGCTGGAAGACAAAGTAGACCCGGTAACCGGTTTTGCTCATGCTTGTAAAGAAGGCGTTAAAAAAGCGTGGGAGGTGCTCGACCACTTTCACCATGCCTCGTTGTTTCAGGAAGGCGACCCTCTTTTAGAGGCTGTTTTAGCCACTTACAAAAAGGAAGGCATTATTAACGACCCTAAATATTGTGTGCCTCTTAAAAAAATTGATAACCCTTTAGCTTGGTCTTACCCCGAGTACAGGATTGTGGTTACCAAAAAAGTTTCTACCTGCGAAAATTTATGCGAGCTTTTTTATGAATTGCTTAAAGATAAAATGCCGATTAAAAAAATTACCATGCGCTCATCGGCCATGAATGCGGCTAGTAAAACTTTTAAGTAGTTAAGGCTTGCCTTATTAACACCCTCTTTAGTTAAAAAGGGGGTGTTTTATTTTTTAGTACCTGTAGCCGGATAGTTACCGCTTTTTATAACCATTTGACAAAAAAGACTTTCTTAAGTTATACTATACGGCATATATTGGTTTTAAGATGAAAAAAAAGAAAAGTTATTTGCGTAAACTCGGCGTTATTCCGCTTATCGGTTTTGTTATTTTTGTAGTTATTTGTATAGCTGTTATTATGTTAGGCAGCAGCTTTGTAACTATGCTTAACGATATACTTTAAGATAATGAACGGCAGCTGCACCACCTTTATTAACAACCTATCACTTTATGAGCATGGTAAAGTTATCCTTAAAGATGTTAGCTTACGGCTGCACTGCGGCGCTATTTCGGCGTTAGTTGGTCCTAACGGGGCCGGTAAAAGCAGCCTGCTGCGCAGTTTAATCGGCGAAGTAAAACACAGCGGGCAAATTACCTTTAACGGCAAAAAAAACTTACCGCGTATTGGTTATGTGCCGCAAAAACTAGCTTTTGGCCACGATAACCCCTGTAATGTGCTGGATTTATTTTTGCTTACCTACCATAAAATGCCCATTTTTTTGCTTAACAGCAAAAAGTGCCGGCCTAAAGTTGAAGAAGCCCTTAGTAAAGTGGCGGCGGCCGGTTTAATTGACAGACCGCTTGAGGCCCTGTCGGGCGGCGAGCTGCGGCGTGTCTTTTTGGCTTTAGCCCTGATGAACGAGCCCGAACTTTTACTGCTTGACGAACCGTCCACCGGCCTTGATAAAAACGGCAGCGAGTTATTTTACCAGTTAATTGCTTTGGTACAAAAAGAATACCACTTATCTATTTTGATGGTGTCGCACGATTTTAATTTGGTTAAACAATACGCTAATTATGTTTTTTTATTAAATGATGGCCGCTTAATTAATGAAGGTAAGCCGGAGCAACTTTTTAAGAGTGATGAATTTAATAAGTTATTTGGTAAGGCAGTCCCTTAATTTTTATCGTGTTTAATTATAACTTTGGGGCAATTCTCTCTGCCCCTAATTGTTGTCTTTTTATCCAACCAAAGTTCCTCTAATAACGGGTTATGGCTAATATCTAACCGGCTTAAATTATTACCATTTAAATAAAGCTTCGTTAAATTGGGGCAGCCGCTTACATCGATGTGGGTTAATTCGTTGCATGTTAAGTTTAATCCCGTTAAGTGAGGCAGCTGCCCAACTTTAAGAGCGGTTAATTTACAGACAAAACCATCAAAACTTTTTAAGCCGATTAAAGTGCTTATATCTAGGCTAACAAAAGAGTTAAGGCTTACATCTACTTCCGCTAAATTGGTTAAGCCTTCTATATTAAGGTTATTAAATAAACCGCAGGAAATAAGGTTAAGTTTAGTAAGTTTGGCGAGCCCAGTTACATCTAAACTTTCCAGCAGAGATAAATCGCAATCACCTAAATCAAGCTCGGTTAAATTGGTAAGCTTACTTAAATCTAACTCTTCGGGATAGTTCCAATAAGCTAAAAGCTGCGTTAAATTCGTTAATTTATCTATATTTAAATGATATAAATAATGGTCGCCTATATTAAGTTTAGTTAAACCCGTTAAATACTCTAGGCCGCCGCTATCTTTAATTTGTTCAGCGTGTAAAGTTTTGCGGCCTAAATCAAGCTGAGTAATTTGGGCTAGGGCTTCCATTAATGGCTGCCCCGTTAAAGCGGCCGCAACCCCCAATTTTTTAGCTACGGCTGCACGTAAAATTTTATCTTGAAATAAATTATAAATATCAGCAACATTTCCGGACTTACTCATTAAAATACCTGCTTAAGGTATAGTAACATAGTTTTTGACTATTGACAAAGCCCTCTTAAGTGGTTTATAGTAACTATGTATTATGTTTGATAAATTGCAAAACACCTTTAGTGAGATAGGCCGTAGCCTTAGCGGCAAGGCCCGTATCTCCGATAAAAATATTGAAGAAAGCATCGAGCAAATTAAAACCGCCTTGCTCGAGGCCGATGTAAATTTGCGCGTGGTGCGCCGTTTTATTAATGCCGTTAGCGAAGAGGCTATGGGCGAACGAGTGCTTAAAGGAATTAATCCCGGCCAGCAATTCATTAAAATTCTTTACGACCGTTTAGTTAAATTACTCGGCGATGAGCAAGTTAAACTTAATTTAAAAAACCCCGATGTAACCTCGGTCATCGTTATGCTGGGGCTGCAAGGCAGCGGTAAAACCACCAGCAGCGGTAAGCTGGCCGGGCTTTTAAAAAAAGAAGGCCGCCGGCCGTTATTGGTAGCGGCCGATTTAAGCCGCCCCGCCGCCGTAGAGCAGCTGCAAACGTTGGGCGCCCAGCTTGAGGTACCGGTTTTTACCGAAGAAACCCATGTTATTAAACGCATTAAAGCGGCTTTAAAATACGCCGCTAAACATCAATATAATGTGGTAATTATCGATACCGCCGGCCGTTTGCAAATTGATGAGGCCTTAATGGCCGAACTTAAAGAACTTATCGACATCGCAAAGCCCGATGAAAAACTACTGGTTGCCGATGCCATGACCGGCCAAAACGCCGCCGCCATCGCCAAAAGTTTTAACGAGCAGGTAGGCATTACCGGGGTTATTTTAAGTAAGTACGATAGCGATACGCGCGGCGGTGCCGCCCTCAGTATTAAAAGCGTTACCGAAAGGCCGATTAAATATGTGGGTGTGGGCGAAAAGCTGGATAACCTCGAGCCGTTTTACCCCGACCGCGTGGCCAGCCGTATACTGGGTATGGGCGATATTGTTAGCCTTGTGGAGCGCGCCCAAGAGGTGGTGGACACCGAAGACGCCTTAAAAATGCAAGCTAAGCTTATGAGTAAAACTTTTAGCTTAGCCGATTACCTTGAACAAATCGCCCAGCTTAAAAAGATGGGCAAAGCCGGCGAACTGGCCAAGATGTTGCCCGGCGTTAAAGCCGAAGACATTGAAGCCAATTTTAACGAAAAACAAATTAGCCGCGAAGAAGCCATTATTTTAAGTATGACCTTAAAAGAACGCAATAATCCGCTTATTTTAAACCCTAGCCGCCGTAAACGGATTGCTAAGGGCAGCGGCGCCACGATTGTGGAAGTAAACCGTTTTTTAAACCGCTTCGAGAAAATGAAGCTGCAAATGAAAAAATTAACTAAAAATAAAGAGTATCAAGCCCAACTAATGCAAGGGCTTGGGAAAGGAGTTTAAGTGGTAAAGATAAGATTAAAACGTTTTGGTGCACCTAAAAGGCCTTATTATAGGATTGTAGCTGTAGATGCCCGCAAGCCGCGCGATGGCGAAGTGTTAGATGAGCTTGGTTATTACAAGCCGGTAGAAAAGGTGGATACTTTTAAAGTAAATACCGAACTGGCCCAAAAATGGCTGGGGCAAGGGGCGCAGCTTACCCCAACGGTTAAAGATTTATTCCGTAAAAATAAAATTACTTTATAGTTATGCAAAGAGAATTAATCGAATTTATTGCTAAAGAGCTAGCTTTGCAGCCCGAAGCCGTAACTATAACCGAAAGCCGCAACGAAGACGGGGCGCTGCTTAAACTCTTTTTAACTAAAGATGATTTAGGACGGGTGATTGGCAAACATGGCCGTACCGCCAAAGCTATCCGCACTTTATTGGCGGCGCAAAATAATCCCGACAGCGAACGCGTCATCTTGCAAATTGATAGCTAAACTATTAAGCGGCAAGCTTGGCTCCAGCTTTGGCGTACACGGCGGCATTAAAGTAAAAAGTTTGTCGGGCGAATTAGCGCACCTTGTTAAGTTAGCCGGACAAAGTGTTACTTTAAAAAGAGAACACGAAGAAGAATTTAAAGTGGTTAAAGCCGAACTTAAAGGGCAAATAGCGGTGCTTTACTTTGAGGGTATTAACAGCCCCGAAGAAGTTAAGTTATTAACCGGCAGCGAATTGTGGCTTACGCGCCGGCAAGCTGCCGCTTTGGCGAACAATGAATATTATGTGGCCGATTTAATTGGCTTAAAAGTGGTTTTTAAAGGGGAAGTTATCGCCGCAGTGGTAGCTTACAGCGAAGCCGCCCACATTTTATTGGAGCTAAAACTTAATAACGGCCGCCCGGCTTATTTACCTTTTATTGCCCACTTTGTAGGGAAAGTAGATTTAAACGGCGGTACCATCGAGCTATTAAACGATGACTGTCTGTTTAGCGAGTAATTTATAAAGGTATTTAAGATTGAAAATTACGTTACTTTCACTCTTTCCCGAAATCATCGAGCCGTACTTTACCAGCTCTATCGCTAAACGGGCCATAACTAAGGGAGCTTTAAGTTATAACAATATAAATATTCGTAACTATGCTACCGATAAGCATAAAAAATGCGATGACCACCCTTTTGGCGGCGGGGCCGGCATGGTTTTTAAACCCGAACCGCTGGGCCGGGCCATCGAGGCGCACAAAACGGCCGGCAGTTACATCGTCTACCCTACACCTTCGGGACGGCTTTTTAATCAAGCCGCTGCCGTTAGGTTAAGCCAGCAGAGCGAGCTTATCTTGATTTGCGGCAGATACGAGGGGATTGACCAACGCATTATAGATTGTTACGTAGATGAAGAAATGAGTATTGGTAACTATGTAATGGCAAGCGGCGAGCTGGCCGGCCTTGTGATTGTAGATAGTATAATGCGGCTGCTGGAGGGAGTGATTAACGAACAAAGTCTTGCAGAAGAAAGCTTTAACGATGATTTACTCGAGTACCCGCACTACACCCGCCCCGAAGACTGGCGCGGTCATAAAGTGCCGGAGGTGTTGTTAAGCGGCAATCACCACGAAATAAAAAAGTGGCGATTTGCAAAAAGTATGGCCAAAACCCTTGCCAATCGTGGGGAAATTGTGCATAATGAAGCGATAATAAAAAAGGATTGATGTTATGGATTTAATTAAACAAGTAGAAGCTAAACAACTTAAAGATGAGGCCGAAAATTTTAGCATTGGTGATACCGTTAAGGTGCACTTTAAAATTGTTGAAGGCAAAACCGAGCGCGTGCAAATTTATGAAGGTACAGTAATTGCTAAAAATAACGGCGGGATTAGCCGCACCTTTACCGTACGCAAATTAAGTTTTGGCGTTGGTGTGGAAAAGATTTTCCCGCTGCATAGCCCGCGCCTAGAAAAGGTAGAGCTGGTACAGCGCGGCCGTGTGCGCCGAGCTAAGTTATATTATTTGCGCGACCGCGTAGGTAAAGCTACCAACGTTAAGCAATTAGTGCAAAAACGCGTTAAAGTAGCCGGTAATTAAGATAACTTTAAAAAAGAAAAAGAGGTTATAATGACTCCTCCCTTTAAAGTATTGGCCATGCACGATTTGTGTGGTTATGGCCGTTCCAGCTTATCGGCAGTTAGTACGATTTTACCCAGTTTAAATTGCCAAGTTTGTCCGTTGCCAACGGCTTTACTGGCCCATCACTTTGGTTTTAGCGTGCTGCCATCGGTGCTTAATTTGGGTGATGAGCTAAAAAAGTTTATTCCTTTGTGGCAAGAACTTAACTTAAAGTTTGATGCTTTTTATTCGGGGTACCTTGCCAGCCCCGACCAAGTAGCCATCGCCGAAAGTTATATCGATAGCTTTAAACCCGGTTTTATTTTTGTCGACCCGGTACTGGGAGACAACGGCGCGCTCTATCATGGTTTTGACGATAACCAAGTTTCTGCTATGAAAAAACTTATCGGACGTGCGGCGGCGGCTTCACCTAACTTAACGGAAGCGGCTTTCTTATTGGGCCGTGAAGTAAAACTAGCCGTTACTGAGGAAGAAGCTAAAGAGATGTTGTTGGCCCTGCACAAATTAGGGGTTAAACAAATCGTTTTAACCGGCAGCCATCACGCTGGGGATAACCACATTACCAGTTACGCTTACGATAGCGGTACAGGCCAATTCTTTCGTGTAAGTACTCCTTATATAAATTTTGAGCATTCTTTACATGGCACCGGCGACAGTTTTGCCAGCATCTTAGTGGGCCGTCTTTTACAGGGATTAACTTTTGAAAGGGCCGTTAAACAAGCCGCCAGCTATCTTTATAAATGCGCTAAACTGGCTAAAGAGTATAACCTTGAGCTTTGCCTAGAGCCGGCTTTGCCCAGCTTAATGCAAGGCGACGAAGAATGTGATTTTAAGGTAATTTAACAAACTGCCATAAAAAGGCCGCCAAGCGGCCATTATTAATTATTCACTATTAGTTATTAACTGCTTAGTTTGGCCTATCAAAGACGGTTACTTTATCTTCGCCTTCCACCTCAGTAAGCTCTACCTTAACATATTCGCCATCACCCACCCGCAAATCAAGCCCAACAAACTCCGGTAAAACAGGCAGTTCGCGGCCCGGCCGTTTAATTAAAGTAAGCATACTAATTTTAGCCGGCCGGCCTTTATCAAAAATGGCATCTAAAGCGGCCCGGACGGTACGGCCGGTATAAAAAACATCGTCTACAAGCACCACATGCTTACCGGTTATATCAAAATCTATTTTAAAATCGTTTACCAATGGCGCTTCAGAATTTTTCTTTAAATCATCTCGGTAAAAATTAATATTAAGTATCCCCAGTGGGATTTCGCCATAATTATTACCAACTCTTTTATGCTTAGCTTCGATAAGCTGCTTTAAGCGCAAGGCAATCTTATCGCCCCTGCTTTGAATGCCGATAAAAGCTAAATTGTTGTGCTTGCGAGCTATATGTTGGTAAACATCGATAGCCAAACGCTCGATGATGACATTAACATCATCTTTATCCAAAATTACTTTTTTCACAGATACTCCTCAAATAAAAAACAAATTGTTATATGATAACGTAAAAAGAGTACTCTGTCAATGGTTAAACAGCTATATTTACTAAAGATTATGCGCTTTAGCCGGCTGCAAAGCTAACTCGGCATCACTAAGCCGTAAATAATTGGGGCCGGCGCTATCGGCATCGGCTCCGCACTCTTGATAAATCTCTTGCGCTAAAGGTATTAAAAATTTAGCCTTAGGGCTATTATAATTTTCATCTATCTCATAATTTAAATTTAAAAGCGGAGCCGCCGGGCCGGTGATAATAACATTAGGGTAAGCTTTAAGTTTAATTATTAAATCATCTAAAGTAATATCCATTGGGCCGTAAATTGAATTATTATTAATAAACAATTCGGCATAAAAACGATTTTTACGGCCATCAAATACCACCAGCACTTCTTGATTACGAAGCGAACTTGCATAAGCCGGTAAAGTTGGCACGCTAACAATAGGGATATTTTTAGCCAAAGCCAAGCCTTTAACACTGCTATAACCAACCCGCAAGGCAGTAAAGCTACCCGGCCCGCTGCTGATGGCCAATAAATTAATCTGGTTAATATCCAGCCGAGCCTCATTAAAAAGTAAATCGATGGCCGGCAGAAGCAGCTCGATATGCTTAAAACCCACATTATAACTTAGCTCATAAATTTTATTATTATACAAACAAGCTAGAGAGAGCACCTCACCAGCGGTTTCAATGGCTAAAATGTTCATCTATAGTTACCTTACGGCCGTTATCGCCGGCAATTTCGATAGTTATATTTATACAATGGGTTAATTCATCTTTAATCAGTTCGGGCCACTCGATAAAACTTAGGTGGTTTTTAATCACCTCATCACCGCCAATCATTAAAAACTCCTCAAGGCTGCTTAAGCGGTACAAATCGAGGTGAGCAATTTTAAATTTGCCATCGGTATAAATATTAATGAGGCCATAACTGGGGCTGGTTACCCTTTGTACTCCTAAAGCTTTACAAGCCGCCCGTACAAAGCTGGTTTTACCGGCTCCTAAGCCACCATACAAAGCAACAATTTCGCCGCCATTTAAATTTTTAGCAAAATCAATGGCCAATTCTTCCAGCTGCTCACTGCTTGATAATAGCATTAAAAAAGCGAACCGTCCTCTTTCATAGTAACTATACGGGCACGCAACTGGCGCAGCAGCGGGATAAGCGGGTAATGCACATTCTTTTTAAACTCGATTAACACTTTTTTTTCGCCTAAAGGGTTAATCTCTACCACAAAAAAGATGGGCACTTCGTTGATACCGCCGGCTTGTTCAAAATCGAAGACGGCTATTCCTTCGTATTTTTGCCGGTAATAAACCGCTGTTTCTTCGTATTGAATATCTTTTATTTCTATTAATTTCATTTTTATTTATTCTTTAAGTAAAGCGATAATCGGCAGCAAACGCGGCAAACGTTCACTAATTTCGTACTCGGCTATATCGGCCGCCAAAATATAATCGCGGGCGCTACAGGCTTCGGTAAAAGCCGAGAGCTGCCCCGATAACTCGTTAAGTAACTTAACCAATTCTTCTTTGGCCTTACCTATCGGCATAAAAGATGACAGGCGGATAATTTTTTGAAAAAGCTGCATAAAATTTAACATATCTTGCATAGCTTTAGCATCGTTATTTTGCTGAAACGCCTTAGACAAAGATGTTAAAATATCTTTATGATCACATAAATCTGTTATTGTTTTATTAAGTTCGGTATAAACATCGTTAAGTTCGTTCTCTTTTTCGTTTAGCATATCAATAAATAACTTAACTAGTTTTGAAGCCGCCTCTAGCGGTAAAGAATCCAACTGCAACAACGCCGCATAAAGTTTTTCTTCTACAGCAAAGCCGGCCAGCCAAAAACGTATACTGTAAGCCAATTTAAGCCACATCGGCTGCATTTTGAGCAACGCCGCCTTATTAGCTGCCAACAGCGCCTCTTCGGCGAGTTTAAGGGCGTAAACAGCTTCGTCCAGCTCCAGCATAAGTTCGGCCGTTAAGTTAAGTTCGTTAATTTCGGTCAGTTTAAGCCGCTGCCAATCGGCGGTTTTTAAATCGATAACTCCATCATTTACCTTAATTTGCAGCAAGACATAACCCTCGTCCCGCAGGTAAATAATCAGTTTATCTAAAATATGGCCAAGCTCGGTTTCTTCGGCTTCCAGCTCAAAATTAAGTTGCTCATTGTTTATTTTTAAAATCATTTTTATTTATTTTTAACGCCTATTATTATTGTTATTATTCCACATGTTATCCATTTGCTGCATCGAGCGTTCCATCTGCCGCTCGGCAGCTTCCGCTTGGGCAAAATCACGCTCCCAACGTGCCCGTTGTTGCTCCAGCCGCTCGTTAAAGTTATCAATGGCCCGCTGTTCGGCGGCAATTTGCCGAGTTAAATTATCGGTACGACTGCGGATAATCCCGCCGGTATTAACATAACTATTAATAAGATTGTTCATCTCAAACGCCAAGCCTCTGTCGGGAATGACCGCCCCCTCCGAGTTGCTGGCAAAAAAATCGGCCACATCGTCCCAGCGAGTTTCCAGAGCCGTCCGCAGCTCGCCCATATTCATCTCGAAGTAGCCGCGCCGCTGCGCCTGCAAAGTAAGCTGCCCGGTGTTTAAATTGGTGGCAATACCCAGTTCGCGCATTTGCATACGTGTGTCATCAGTGCCAATGCCAATTTGATGGGCGTTAATCATAATGGTATGCAGGCGATTTTTTAAATTTAAAAACGTTTGGTCGCCTTGAAAAAGCCCCAAATCCTCAAAGGCCAGCTCGCGCTGCTCGGGAGTAAAAAAAGCCAGCTCCTCCACCACCTCGCGGTTGCCGGCACGGTGCGTTACAATGTTAATCTGCGCCATATTTAAATGATACAGCCACAAAAAATCATCAATCGCTTGCAGCGCCCCGTCCACATCGTGCCGCACCGAAACGGTAAAAGCACCGTTACTAGGCTGCCTTACAGTAAAATCTATATCGGGCAGCACATCGGTTATTTCGTTAAATGGCCTAGAGATACGTATACCGTCCATCGTAAATTCGGCATCTTGAGCCCGGCTGGCCGGATTAACCGGGATAAAATCGACATCGCCGGGAATAAAAACATTGATATTTTGCGTCTCTACCTCGTAGGCGGTGTTAGTGTTGGCCAAAATGATATTTTCTAGCCGTCCCTCCAGCTGGCCCAAATCTAATTGAATAGTGGTAAAATCGCTGCTTTCGCTTAAACCGGCCAGCTCAAAAAGCCGCCCGTCAACTTGGGCAAAAATTGTTACCTGCCCGCTGATTTCGGGGATAACCACCCGGTCTACCTCGCCGGGCCGGGCCAAACGCCCTTCGCGCACGGCTTGCGCCTGATTATCCGGCTGGCCGGCGGTGCGCATAAAACCCTCCGGACGCGGCCTAACCCGATAGTCCAGCTCGATAAAAGCGCCCTCGCGCAGCATATTGGGGGCCTCGCCGCTCAGGGCCACATTAACAATCCGCCCCTGCTGTAGCCGCAAATTACGGCTTAAATCGAGGTCACTACCTACGCGCAGGCCGCCGTTGGTATCGCTTACCACTTGGTAGCGGCCCTCTATACGGTCGGTAATTAAGCCAATATCAAAGGCCAGCGGGCGGGCATCGCCCCTAAAATCGAGGATATTGTCGCGGCCTACCAGCTGGCTCTCTAAAAATAAAGTGTTACGGTTTAAGCTGGTACGCAGCACGCTGGCCCGCAGCAAATCGGGCTCGGCGGCATTAATGGCCTGCACAAATTCGTTAATGTTACCGCCGGCAAAACCCACATTTATTTCGGCCTCGCCCACCAAAAAGGTGTAACTACCGGCATTAAAATGATGATTAAGCTCCAGTTCGTTACTATAAAAGCGGTCGGCTTCGGCCCGCTGAAAAACTTCAAATTCTATTTCGGCCGGCGTAGTGTGGCGGCGCACCATCACCGATAGGGCATTTTCGTTGGCATTATTAACAATACGGTCGCCAAAGATACTTTCAAACCCTTGCAAACGGCTTAAGCCGCTGCGTAAGTTAGTTAAATTACGATTAGTTTCAAACCACGCTTGCTGCCGGTGCTGCGAAGTTTCCAGCCGTTGCTCTAAAGGACGGCGGCGCACCAGCTCCTGCTCGTAAAGGGCCTCAATTAACGGGGCAAAGCGGCTGCCTGCCGCACCGGGGATAGGCATTGTGTTGCTCATAGTTTTTCCCTCCGTTATAGTTAAGTTTCGGCAAGTTAGCCCAATTTTTGTTGTTATTTATTATAGCATTTTTCAAAAAAGATTACCATACGCCGGCGGCGCCCCAACAAAGATAAAAAAGATTGTTCACCAAATTTAATCCGGCAAATCAGGCTGGTAGTTAGCCTCAATTTTAAGCATATCTTCTTCGCTGCCGCTGTCGCTCCAGTAGCCATAATGTTTTACCACCGCCATTTGGCCGGCGGCCGCTACCTTTTCGTAAAGACTTTCGTATTTTACCAGCTTTTCGTTTTCTTTATAATTAAGCCGGCCGGCCTCTAATTGGGCCGAAAGCTCGATAATCTCTTTTGTTACATATTTATTAAAAAACGCTAACGGATTGATAATAAAGGAAAAACCCGAGTTCACGTAACACAGCTCTGCGCCGTCCACTAATTGATAAGGATTTAAATGAGCCGCTTGTTTTTCCTTAAAAGACACAGCCAAATTGTTGCTATGGTTAATATCTAGCACACCATAAGCCGCCGAAGCCGCACGCGGCACAGCGCTTACTATATCTATAATACCGGTTTCGCCAATGTGATTGGCGCGAGCGGCCTCTAAGCCGCCGGCTAAAGCTGCGGCTAAATTAATATCCATTAAATTGTCGCCATTAACCATTAGCAAAGGTTTATCGTTTAAATAACCGGCATTATGCATTTTTATTAACGGCGCAACGGTACCGGCCGGCCGCTCTTCAATTAAATAATGCAGCGGCTGCCCGTAATAACTAGCGCCAAATTTGTTACTACAGTAAAGCTGCACCATCGCCGCCAACGCTCCCAGTCCCAAATAAAGAGAGCCGCCGTTAGCCCGTTGAATGGCCAGCTGATAATCCAGCAGCGGCCTGCTTTGGCCATTGATGGTAAGGCCGGCTAAAGCCTTAGGCCCTACCTCGTTATAGTAAACATTAAGCCCGCTATGTACTTTACTGTTAATAATTTTACGACCGTTACTCAAGCGGCTGCCTAAACCGCCAAATAAAATAAGTGTATCCATATTAAACGTAATTTTAAGACAGGCGGCAGGGAATGTCAAGAGCGGGCGGCGGCAAGTTTTAGGTTAATCATAAAGTTACGCTGCCTTAATTTAGGCGAGCGACGCTTTTTACTAAAATTTTAGTTGACAAATAAGACAAAATTGCGTATACTTTAGCTATTAAAAAACCTTGCCCCTATTGGGGAACAGGGGGCAGGAGAAAACCTCTTACGGTTTTTTTTGGTCTCATTAGTAAATTAATTTACTAATGAGGTAAAATGGCTGCTAGCAATTGGTATGTAACCCTGAGTGCTAGCAGCACTCTTTTAATGAAAGTTTTTGTATCTTTCATTTTACTCTCCTCCTTATTAATATTTTATCAATATCTTTAAGGTGTAGAGGTGGTTCCTGTACCATTGGCTTTAAGCCATTTTTAACTACTATAACACGGCCGGTTTACTTTGTCAAACCAATAATTATTTAAAATATCCGCATAACACAAAATAATAACTCTTAAATTAAAAACTTATCTGCATTCATGCATTTTTCTTGCCAAAACCGTTGACACCTTTAAGGCCGTTATGCTACAATACCTCCAACAGCTGTTATGTTTATTTATATTTATTAATGGAGAAGATAAAAATGAAAAAATAGCTTTATTAGCTATGGTTGCTATGTTAGCCGTAAATGCTTACGCTGTAGAAATTGGTATTGGTGGTAAATTGGGCGCCGGTATTGCCATGAACACCGCTAATAGTACCAATGATGGTGATAACGTTAGTAGCGCCAGAGAGCTTGCCTTACCAATGGGCGGCGAACTTTTTGTAAACTTAGGTTTTAGCGAACTTATTGCTTTACAACTTGGTGTAGCTTTAAGTTACAGCATTGGTATTGGTGATATATGGACCAGAACGCCTGACGGCGATGGCTGGAGCGATTGGAACGATGCTGAAGAGCGCGGTGATTTAAGCACCGGTGTGTTTACCGTTGGTTTAGATATTTTAGCCCGCATTAACCTGCCTATCGCTTTCCCGCTTTATGTAGCTATTGGCCCTAACGTAAGTTATGCCCGCGCTAGCTCATCGGATGATGGCGATTCTCAAGGTGGTGTTCACTTTGTAGATATTGCCGGTGTATTAGAAGTTGGTACCGAATTAGCCGTTGGCCCGGGTAACCTTTTAATTGGTTTACGCAGCCGTATCGGCGGCAGCTTTGCTTTAAGCACTTTTGATGCCGATGGCAATACTCTCGATGATATAGGCGGTAGCCGTTTATTACTAGAATTTGCTGCTTTACGTGTAGGTTACAGCATTAACTTAGGTTAATTAACAACCTTAGTATTTTATTAACAGCTTTAAAAGCCCGGCTAATCCGGGCTTTTTTATTAAGTAACTACCGGCCATATATAATTAACGGCTTACCAATCCCCTTCGCCGGCGCCTGCAAAAAAATAACCCCTCATTAAAAAAATATTTGACTTTTTTCACCGCCTATGTTAAAATTACCCTATGCCAGAAATTCATGCTAAACGTATAGACGAACAACATGTTGATACCATCTTAGAAGACGATGTTGCCTTTTGGGGCGAAGCCACCCTCACTAAAAATATGATTTTAAAAGGTAAATTTTACGGCAGTATTAATAGTGATGACGATTTATATATTAACAAAACCGCCGAAGTAGAGGCTAACATTACCAGTTTAGGCTCGGTTTTTGTGCACGGCAAAGTTAAAGGCGATATAGATGCTCTTAAACGGGTAGAACTTATCACCGATTGCACGGTAGATGGGAACATTGTTACCGACCGTTTTGTGATAGAAAGCAACTGCGAGTTTAACGGAGCATGTAAAATGCGCAAAAATGTTTAGAGGTGTAAAAAATTAAGTGCGTTGTCTTTTAATTATTTTTTTATTACTGCCTAATTTTATTTATGCTCAATCCGCTGCCAGCCGCCTTATCCAAGAGGCCACTTTTAACTATCGTTTAGGTAATTACCAAACAACAATTACTCATTCGGAGCAAGCCGATAATTTAATCGACCGCAGTAATATCATTTTACTTACCGATAACTATGTTAATTGGAGTTCGGCCCTGATTGCTTTAGGCCGTTTTAACGAGGCCATTACTATCGGCCGGCGGGCCCAGCAATTTGCTCCCTTCGAGCTGCGTATTATGCAAAATTTAATCGAGGCTTACTTTCAAACCAATAACCATAGCGAGGCCTTACCTCTTATCCAGCAATACATTGCCATCAATCCTACCGGCAACTTGGTGGGCCGCTTTTATTTTTATATGGGCGAAATTTATTTAGGCCAAAGCCTGTTTAACCACGCCGATGTGGCCTTTAGTGTTGCGGTGCACCACACCCCCAATTTGGCCTTGTGGTGGTATCGGTTAGGTTACGCCCGCGAGATGACGCGTAATTTTATCGGCGCTAACCACGCTTACAACGAAGCTTTGCGGCTTAACCCCTCTTTTACTGAGGTAAGACGGCGGCAAGCCGCTATTTTGCCTCAAATTAGATAAAATAGTCATAGCCCTTTGACAAATAAAGTTTTATGGTGTAAATTAAACTATGAGTGCATTAACTTTTTCGATTGAAACACTTGGCTGCAAACTTAATCAATACGAAAGCGAAAGTATTGCCGAAGCCTTTATCAACGCCGGCTTTAATTTGCAAAACGAAGGCAAAACCGATATTGCCATCATTAACAGTTGTGCCGTTACCGGTAAAAGCGAGCAAAAAGGGCGGCGGGCCATTCGGGCACGGCTAGGCAACAGCCGGCTTACCATTGCCGTTGGCTGCGGAGCCACCGTGAGCAAGGCCGAGCTGCAAGCTTTAGGCGATAATTTAATTGTAATAACTAACGAATATAAAAATGTTTTATTACAGTTACCGCAGCAATTAGTTACAGACGATGATATAATGGAAGCAGCTAAAAATTTTATCGATAATTTTAAAAGCCATCAAGAGGGCAATGCTTTTGCCTTTACGCTAGATAAAGCTACTTTGCACACCCGCGCTACCTTAAAAATTCAGGACGGCTGTAGCCGCAGTTGCAGCTATTGCCTTACCCGCCTTGCACGCGGGGCCTCTCAAAGCCTGCCGGCAGATGAAGTTATCGCCCGTTTGCAGCAGCTAGCCGCCGGCGGCGCTTACGAAGTAGTACTCACCGGTGTCAACCTTTCGCTTTACCACGATGATAAAGTGGGCAATCTATGGGATTTACTCGATAAAATTTTTGCCGAAACCGACGGTTTTAGGATAAGATTATCCAGCCTCGAGCCGCAATTTATCTTAAATGCGCCGGCCCAAATACTAACCAATCCGCGCCTGTGCCCGCACTTTCATCTTTCTATCCAAAGCGGCAGCGATGAAGTGCTTAAAAGTATGCAGCGTCCTTATAATAGCCGGCAAATTATCGAGGCCGTTTTCTACCTGCGCCGCTTTAATTCGCACTGCTTTATCGCCTGCGATATTATCGTTGCCTACCCTACCGAAACCAAAGCCGATTTTGCCGCTACCTTAAAATTATTAAAAACCATCAATGTAGCGTATATTCATGCTTTTCCTTTTAGCCCGCGCCTTAACACGGAGGCCTTTAAGCTAAAACCTTTACCGCCGGGCACCGCTCACCAACGTATGGAGGTGCTTAAGCGGCTAACAACACGTTATTTACATTTATATTATAAAGAAAGTGAAGGCTTAACGGTAGCGGCTATCATCGAGGACGACAGCCACGATGGCCTGCGCCGCTGCCGCAGCGAATATTACCACGACTTATGGGTAAAAAATATACCAAGCAATCTGCCGGCCGGCTCGTTGATTAAAGCCGAAATCATTATGGGCGACCGCGGAGCCTTTATAGCGGCTTTACCTCAATTACCAACTAACAGCGGTGATGTTTCTTCTTCCTAATAGGTTACTTACATTGATGGTGTACCCCAAACGAAAAGCAAAAATTTCGCTAAAACCATTAAAAACTAAGGCATTATCATTAAAACCACCCGCCGCAAGACGGCTGCGGCCGGCTAAATTAAATTTGCCGACACTCGTCGGTATTCTTATCCCTACCTCAAAGATGGCGCTAAACCCCCAATCGCTCACGGTAAAGCTGGCCGTTTCGCCGGCTATCAGCTGCTCTACCACCACCCCCCACAAGCTAACATCAACGGTACCTGCTTCTAATCTTACTGTATGACTATGCACTCTAATGTTACCAAAACCTACACCCAGCATCGTATAAAAAGGGCCGGCAATAAATTTAGGCATCAAAGCAAAATGTGATAAATGGGCATCAACATGGCTCTCCCGGCCGTAAATAATTAAAGCGCTGCGACCAAACTCGGCGTGTAAAGCAAACCAATAAGTTAAATGGATTTTAGTAAAAATCTCGAACGAAAAAATTGTGCCGCCGTCTAAATTGGCCCCAATAATAGCTGCCGTATCTAAGGTTTCGCCGCTTTGATGGAAACGTTCGTCATAAACTAACGCTAAACCAATCCCAGCGCCTATTTGAGCCCCCATAGTAAAGCTGATGGCGTGGGCCGTACCGGCTGCTAACAGTAAGATAGTTAGCCATATTTTTTTCATTTTTTTACACCTTTTTGCCCATTTTTTACAAAAATAAAACCATTTATCATTAAGGGCAAGTATAATATCAATTTATAATTTTAATGCGATAATCAGGAGTTAAAGCACTTGACTTAAAGAAAAATTTTTTGTATGCTGGAGCGAATATTAAAGATAAGAAAGGTTAAAATTATGTACGCACTCGTAACCATTAAAGGTAAACAATATAAAGCCGAAAAAGGTAAAAAATTAATAGTAGATTTATACGACGCCGAAGTGGGCGCTAAGCTCGATTTTCCTGCTTTATTAGTAAGCAGCGAAGCCGGCGTTAAAGTAGGCAGCCCCTACGTAGAGGGCGTTAAGGTAAGCGCCACCGTACAAGATAGCTTTAGGGATAAAAAAGTTATGGTGTTTAAATATTTGCGCCGTAAAGGTTACCGCCGTAATCGCGGCCACAGGCAAAGTTACACCACCTTGTTAGTTAATAGTATTGGCTAACTGCATTAGGGCGGCCATCTTTTATGACGGCGGCAGTCCTTATGGTTTTAACATTAGCGGCCATGCCGGTAGCGCTCCCAAAGGGCATAATTTGGCTTGTGCTGCCGTTAGCGTATTGGTACGTACGGTAAGTCGCTATTTAATTAATTTAAATTTAGTAACCCAATATGAGTTATTGGCTAACGAAGTTAAATTGATGGCCCGCAAGGAAAATGATAAGGTGATAACGGCCCTGCAAATTTTAGAGCAAGGTTTAAATGATATTGCTTTGGAGTATCCTAAGTTAATAAAATTGGATAAAGTTGGAGAGTAAAATAAATGGCAACAAAAAAAGGCGGCGGTAGCGCTAAAAATGGGCGCGACGGAAACGCAAAATATTTAGGGGTAAAAATTTACGGCGGACAAGCCATTAAGGTTGGCCAAATTATTATTAGGCAGCGCGGTACTAAAGTGCACGCCGGCGAAGGTGTAGGTGTAGGCAAAGACCACACCCTTTTTGCCTTAACCGATGGCGTCGTTAAATTTCATTTTAACAAAGGTAAACAACGCGCCAGCATAATCACTCATTAAGAAATAAAAATTAAGAATTAAAAGCCTTCTATTTATTAATTCTTAATTATTAATTAATAGAAATGTTTATTGATGAAACCAGATTAGTAGTAACCAGCGGCAGCGGCGGTAACGGGGCTTTAAGCTTTAGGCGCGAAAAATATGTGCAAGAGGGCGGTCCCGATGGCGGTGATGGCGGCAGCGGTGGTCATATTATTTTTGCGGTGCGGCATAACGTTAAAACTTTTGCTCACCTGCAAAACAAACACAAATTTGTAGCTGCTAACGGCCAAAACGGCAGTAAAGCGCGTAAACATGGGGCTAACGCCGCCAATTTAGTCATTATTGTACCGCCCAGTACGCTGGTGCGCGACTATCAAACCAAAACTATCTTATTGGAATTAGGCGATAAAGAGGCCGATTTTGTCTTCTTAAGGGGCGGTCGTGGCGGGCTGGGCAACAGCCACTTTAAAAGCAGCACCAATCGCTCACCCAGTAAAACTACCAAAGGTAAAGCCGGCCTTACCCGCGAAATTTTATTAGAGATGTCGCTTATCGCCGATATTGGCCTTGTGGGTTTTCCTAACGCCGGCAAAAGCAGCTTGTTAAAGTATCTTACCAACGCTAACCCTAAGGTGGCCGCCTACCCTTTTACCACACGTACGCCGCATTTAGGCGTGTTAAATTTAGCCGATGACGAGTTGGTTTTAGCCGATATTCCCGGTATTATCGAGGGCGCCAGTGCCGGACAGGGTTTAGGCCTGCGATTTTTAAAGCACCTTAGCCGTACTAAAGCTTTAGCTTTTTGCCTAGACATGCAAAATTACCAACAAGATAGTTACTCTTTATTACTAAGTGAACTTAACAGTTATAACCAACAATTTTTAACTAAAAAACGTTTATTAATTGCCACCAAAATGGATTGCCCCGAAGCCGAAGATAATTTAAATAAATTTAAAACAACTTACCCAAACGAAGAGGTGGTTGCTGTTTCGGTACAAAACGGCTATAATGTGGCTAATCTTAAAGCAGCTTTAGCTAAACTTGGTAAGGATTAATTATTAATGAATATTCATCTATTTGAAGATAACGAACAATTAACTACTTTACGCTCCGTCAATTTACCGGTGGCTAAAAGCGAAGATTTAACGGCTACTTTGGCCGCTATGTTTAAAGTAATGAAGGAGTTAAAAGGGATTGGGCTGGCCGCTCCGCAAATTGGCCTTAACAAACGGTTTTTTATTGCCGAAATAGAGGAAGGCAAACCGTTAATCTTTATCAATCCCGAAATTATCTCTACCAGTATCGAGATGGCTACCCACGAAGAAGGCTGCTTAAGTTTGCCTGCCCTTTACGAAAAAATAAGCCGCCCGGCTTACATAAAAATACAAGCGCAAAATGAACGCGGCCGTAACTTTAGCCTCGAGGCCGATGGGCTTTTGGCCGTTTGTTTGCAGCACGAATACGACCATATTAACGGTAAGTTATTTATAGATTATCTTGATGAAAAAAAGTTGGCGGCAACTTTAAAAAAATACGCTAAACTTGTGCAAAAAAGGAAAATTTAATGCGTATAGTTTTTGCCGGCACGCCCGAAATTGCCGTGCCCACTCTGCAAAGTTTAGCCCAGCATTTTAATGTGGTTGCTGTGCTTTGTAACCCCGATGCATTGGTTGGCCGCAAACGCGTGCTCACCCCGCCGGCCGTTAAAGTAGCGGCCGAACAACTGAACCTACCGGTTTTGCAGCCGGCCAAACTTGACGCTAACTTGGAAGAACAAATTAAAACCTTAAATGCCGATTTTTTTATTTGTTTTGCTTACGGCAAAATATTTAAAGAAAGTTTTTTAAATATTTTTAAATTTGCCCTTAATGTACACCCCAGTTTGCTGCCAAAATATCGTGGCCCTACACCTATCCCGGCCGCTATCTTACATGGTGATAACGAAACCGGTATAACTATTCAAAAACTAGGCCTTAAAATTGACAGTGGCGATATTATTGTACAGCAAAAATTTGCTTTAACCGGTAACGAAACCACTTTATCTTTAAGCGAGCAAGTAAGCCGGCTGGCCCCGCCTTTGGTAACAGAAGCCATCGGGGCGTTAAGTAAAAATCCGGCGGCCGGTACGGCTCAGGCTGCCGACGCGGCCAGTTATTGTTTTATGCTTAAAAAAGAAGACGGTCTTGTCCTCTTTAAAAAAGAGACGGCCCGGCAGATAGAACGTAAGCTGCGCGCTTTTAACCCTCAACCGCCGTTATATACTAACTATAAAGGTAAAGAACTTTATTTTTATGAAATACGGGTTGATGACCGTAACCTTACTGAAACTGGCCGGATAGCTTATTGTAATAAAAAAGATGGACTGGGGATACAGACAAAAGCGGGCATAGTTGCTATACTAAAGTTACAATTAGCCGGTAAAAAACCGCTGGAGATAGCCGCTTTTTTAAACGGCGAAAGTGATATTGCTAATGCCAATTTTTTGTAGGAGTTTAAAATGTTAAATTTTTTTAAAAAACCTCATCAAGATGTACAGGCGCAAATTGCCGCTAATAAAGGGCTGGCCTTTAAATATATTGTACTGGCTGCCTTCGGCAGTATGGTTATTATGCTGATGACGGCGGCGATTATCTCTTTTGCCCGTATACAACCGCTTGACGACACCATTGTACCTAGTGTGGTGGGCCTTTCGCTGACGGAAGCGATGCTGGTGCTGCAAGAGCACAACCTAACGGCGGCCATCGAGACGCGTTTTTCGGAAAACCTTTACGATGAAGGGCTTATTTTATCGCAAAGCCCGCAAAGCGGTATCCACGTAAAAGTTGGCCGTAATATCACTTTAATTGTTAATCGCGGTAACGTTGTTAATATTGTTGAAGATTTTACCGGCTTTACCCTTAACGAAGTGCGCAGCCGTATTAATATTGCCTATGCCGGCGGCCAGCTGCAAATTGAAGAACCTATCGTTTATGTGATTAGCGACCGGCCGGTGGGTACGGTAGTTGGCCAAAGCCCGTCGCCCGATACACAATTAACCGGCCCAACCAGCTTGCGTCTGAGTGTAAGCCGCGGCAACATTTTACCTAGCCAAAACATTGCCAGCTATATCGGCCTTACTTATGTCCAAACTTTGGCTTTACTGGCCGAAGCCGGTATCCCTTTTAACTTTGTTTCTTCGGGTAACCACGACAATAACGCCACCGTTGTCAGCCAAAGCCCGGCCAGCGGCGGGGCCTTAAGTTACGGGCAAGTACTTACTTTAGTGATTAACGAGCCTAACAATGTGGGCAACCGCATTTTTGGTTTTGTAGAATTTACCCTGCCCGATTCACCTTTACCGCTGCCCATACGCATTATCGAGCACCACCCCAACTTAGGCGACCTCGAACTGTTTAGCGGCGAACTGCCCGGTGCCACTATCCGCTTGCCTTATTTAGCCACGCCGGGCAGCCAAATTATTGCCTTTAGCGGGACAACCCCGCTGGCCAGCCATGCGGTGGATTAAAGCGAGGGATTGTTTAAATTTTTGCTTGCTCATAACTTAAAATTAAGCTATAATTAAGTTATGAGCGAAATATTAACCCCCCAATATTATACCGTAGAAGATTATTACAATTTGCCGGAAGATACCCCAAGATGTGAACTTGATGAAGGGATTTTACTGATGTCGCCGGCCCCGAGTACTAAACATCAGAATATTTACAGCAAGTTTTATTTACAACTTGCTAACTATTTTGAAGATAAACCGTGCCAAGTTTTTCAAGATATAGATGTGCAGCTTTTTAAAGATGAAGACACTATTTACCGCCCCGATATTTTAGTGGTATGCGACCACGACAAAATTGGCCGGCAAAAAGTACTGGGTGCGCCCGATTTTGTCATCGAAATAGCTTCGCCCGGTACAATGAACCGCTATTTTGGCCAAAAACGTTTAGCCTACGAACGAGCCGGCGTTAAAGAATATTGGGTTATTAAAAGCCTTTATCTTATCTATGTTTACTTACTAAACGATGATGGGCTTTTTAGAGAAACTATTTACAAAAACCAACCCACCCTCAAAGTCCACAGTTTTGAGGGCCTTGTTATAGATTTAGAACGCATTCAAAAAGCCGTTGATAAATTTAAACCAAAGTTTTAGTCAGTTTTTGCCGGTTGCTTATAATCAAGTTAGATTAGCATATTAATTTAAATTTTTACTTGCCCATAACTCAAAATTAAGCTATAATTAAGTTATGAGCGAAATATTAAACCCCCAATATTATACCGTAGAAGATTATTACAATTTGCCGGAAAGTATCCTAAGATGTGAGCTTGATGAAGGGATTTTATTGATGTCGCCTTCTCCCAGCGGTATGCATCAGCAAATATATGGCAGCCTTTACCGGCAGCTTGCCGGTTATTTTGATGACAAAAATTGTCTTGTCTTCCAAGACTTTGATGTTTTGCTCTTTGAAAATGAAAGCATCATTTACCGGCCCGATTTATTAGTGTTATGTGACTTAAGTAAATATTCTGAACAATGTATCGTAGGCGCACCCGATTTTATCATCGAAGTGGGTTCGCCGGGCACTATTAAAAACGATTTTGGCAAGAAACGCCTCAACTACGAACGAGCCGGTGTAAAAGAATATTGGGTGGTGCGCAACCCCTATTTAGTGCATGTTTATTTGCTTAATGATGAAGGTTATTATACCGAAACCGTTCACCGTAACCAAACTATGGTTAAAGCCACCATCTTTCATAATCTAACTTTAGATTTTACTAAATTACAACGATTAGTCTTAAGTTTATAAAATAACTATCAATAATTAACAACCCTCGCTTAATGAACGAGGGCTTCTCTTATTTTTACGGCAACCCTTATGGTTTTTATCTCTTTTAATTTGTTATCTACTACTCATCGCTGTTTACGCTTAAAGTAATCCCCTCTTCTTCTACCACCGCTTTTTTACGGCTTTTGGGTGCTTTAACGGGAGCTTCTTCCTCTGCGGCGGCTTTTTTGGCCGGCTCTTCACTTACTTGACCGGGGAACATCAGCTTTTTAACCTCGCGGCTCACAGTGGCCCAAATATCGGGGTTAGCCTCTAAAAAAGCTTTGGCCACTTCGCGCCCCTGCCCAATTTTTTCTTCGCCGTAACTAAACCAGCTGCCGGCTTTGGTAATAATGTTATATTTAACCGCGGCGTCTAACAAACTGGCGCTAGCCGATACCCCTTTGCCGTACGCCAGCTCCAGCTCCACGCGTTTAAAGGGCGGAGCCACTTTATTTTTAACAATTTTAACATTCATCTTACTGCCTTGTATTTCATCGGCGCTTTTCATAATGGTTTCACCCTTACGCACCTCGATACGCATAGTGGCGTAAAACTTAAGGGCATTACCGCCGGTGGTGGTTTCGGGGTTGCCGTAGGTTACGCCAATTTTCATACG
>Ga0131853_10002123_pt1 | contig 35623 bp, 29 predicted proteins | sample TergutLab28metaG_FD_92764 | JGI IMG/M metagenome (GOLD analysis project Ga0131853, IMG submission 92764) | Labiotermes labralis P1 segment gut microbial communities from Petit-Saut dam, French Guiana - Lab288 P1 (version 2) (version 2) | ecosystem: Host-associated > Arthropoda: Insects >... | reverse complement strand
TTGGTGTTTTTGGCGCAAGAGGTTAATGTAGGAAATACATATTTGGCGTGGTCTAATTTTGTATTGGTGAATGATATTTACCTTAATGATTTGAGTGATTTATGGATGATGTTGATGCTGGAGAATTGGGAGTTATTTGTTTCTTCATGGCAGCAAGCTATTAATTTAGTTGAATATTATGGTTTAAATATATGGACGCCGATAGGCAATCAAGACAATCCTTTTATGGGGTTGTTTGATGGCGGCGGATTTAGCATAAGAGGAATGGTGAGTGTGGGGGCTTATAGTCAAGGGTTATTTGGGCATATGTTTGGAGGAACAATAGAGAATTTGAGGATTGAGGATAGTTTTGTTGTGGGTGGTGAGAATACTGGCAGTGTGGTTGGGAGTATGATGTGGGGGAGTGTTATTAATGTGCATAGTGATACTGTGATTAGAGTAACAGCAAATAATACAGGCGGGCTTGTGGGGTTAATGTATTTTTCTAGTGTTGCGGGCAGCAGTAATTCAGGAAACATTTATGCTAATAATTTTATTAATGACGGTAGTGTGTTGGCGGCAGATTATATAGGCGGAATTGCTGGATTTATAATGCATAGTGCAATCAGCGAGAGTCGAAACTATGGGTATATTTTTAGCTGCTGCAGTAATTGGAATGTAAATTTTATAGGCGGCATTTTAGGGGCTATGGAGTTTTCTTTGGTAATCAACAGCGCTAATATGGGAATGTTAATGGTAGGAGGAGAGGCTGTTGGCGGTATAGTTGGACTTATTTATAGTCATAGTGTTGTGGTGAATAATTATAACTTAGGGCATATAATAACTGGCAGTGGCTGGGTTGGCGGAATTGTTGGGATGAGTTTATTTGATAATGTGCAAATAATAAATAATTTTAATGCTGGAGTTGTTTGTTATTTTAATGCTGGTTCTATTGCTGGATTTATATCAAATTGGTGGAATGGCTTGGTTGTTTCAAATAATTATGGCAACAGCAATCTTTTTATGATGTGGGGTTTTTCACAAAATTATATTTTTAATTGTAATGATAATCTTTTAAGTGCACTTAATGCATTTATGAGTACAAACGGCTGGGTTAACAACTGGGGATGGGTAGGTCATCCAACTATGGGTTTACATATGCTTGCTGGATGGGAGATTGATGCTAGTACTGGACTTCCTAAACATATACTGAATAATTTTTATTTTGGTGCAAATATCAATAATAATTTAATGAAATTAAACATGCCCCATAGACTATTATTTAAATATAGTGATATGGCAATTTTGCAAGTAAGACTTGATGTATTGTTATTGCAAAGGCAGTATGTAATGGTACATATTGATTATATAATGTTATATATGTGGTATGATGCATAATTATAAAAAAAGAATCTAAATTAAAGAAATATATTCATTATTGCAACGCCTATTAAAATAAGACCGCCTAGCCATGAAAGATTTATTTTAGATTTTTTAGCTATCTTGCTCCCGATAAAAGTTCCTAAAGACAAAAGAATAATATCCATAATAAGTGAGAAACTTATGATTACCAAATAAAACTTAATATTTGGGTTTATGAGTCCTGCACCTATGCCGACAGCCATAGCATCAAGTGCTAATGCAACAGCTAAAATACAAGCTTCTTTTATAGATAAGATTTTTGATTGATCTAAGTCGGCCTCAATGGGTGCTCCACAAACTTTTAATAATGTGTTTTTTCTTTTTGCAAGTTTGCGTTTAATCAATCCGCCCAATATTTTGGATAATCCTAGGCCAATCAAAACAACTGAACAAATTATAATAGCAATAATCGGTGGAATAATTTGACTGATAATAGAACCAAAAAATAGTGATATGCCTAAAAAAGTACTGCCTATAAAAGATATTATTAAAACCGAAATAATAGGAATTTTAATTCTGTTTGTTCCGTATGCAAATCCCGATGCAAAAGCATCAATTGAGATAGCAAGTGTTAATAAAAATGCTTCTAATATCATTTGTACAATTATCCTCCATCTTAGCCATAATATGTTTAGAAAATATTTATTGTACCGAAAAATAAACATTAGTCACAGCATAAAACAATTTAACATATAAAGTAGTTAGTATGTGGATTGCAGTTTTATCTGGACTATTAGTGTCCATTGATGCATTATTTATAGGTATATCTTTTGGTTCTCAAAAGAAATGTAAATTTTGGCATTTGTTAATAATCAATACTGTATTGATAGGGCTTTGCTTTTTAGGATATGGCTTGGGTATTTGGATAGGTGATAGAATAGATATCGAACTAGATGTAGTTATAGGTATACTATTTATTCTTTTAGGTAGCGCAACTATCGTATACTATTTAGCCTTTGAGCGGAGACATGCAAAAAAAATTGTTGAAAATGAAAGTGTATACAATAATACAGTTTTTGATTCTAAGTATAGCAGCAGTGTTATTTCTTCTGTTAAAAAAACTCTTCCGACCAAGAGTATAATAATAACAGGAATATTAATGAGCGTTGAAGCTATGTTTATCACTGTTGGTTTAACTCTTGTGCTTAATACAACAACAATCTTAATACCGCTGACAGTGGGATTTGCACATCTTATCTATTGCAGTGTCACATTCTTTTTTGCAAAATACTTGCGCCGTCTTCCGCCTGTTATAGGTCCTGTAATAGCAGGAACAGCACTTATAATTTATGGAATAATGGCGTTTTTTCTTTAAGGAAAATTTATTTGTGCACCAGGAAAAATCATTTTTTGAGATTGTTGGCATGCAAAAAAACCGCTATAGAAACGATAGATGGCGGGTTGCAGGTTAAGGAGAATATAAAGATGGAATCTTTCGCTGTGCTCAAGATGACAAAAAAATTAAATTGTTATTTTTGAGATTTTAGTCAATGGTCACGAAACCTCTTAAATGGATTTTATTTATAATGCAGAACATTTTTTAATAAAGATGAGATTCTTACAGAATGTCATCTTTATTTTTTTCTGTTTTATGTAGTCTTTGAGGTGGGGTTAGGGCAAAGCTTTTAGATACAATCATAAAATAGAAACTTAAAAATATTTAGTTTTCTATATTTTCTTCTAGATATTGGCGTCTATTTGCTAGCATATTTAAATTTGCGCCTATTGCTGAGAATAAATCGCCCAATAAATTCAAAGAATCAGTATCTTTAACCTTACACATAATTTCTCTTGTGATTAAAGTATTTAATGAAAGCACATCACATTCAGTTAAATTACATAAATTAAAATTAAAACAATTTAGCATTAAATATTATATGAAGATAATATTTATCAGGTGCATTATATTAGTAGAGCAAAAAATATGTATGTTAGAGTTAGGTATGGTTTAATAATTTGGTAGATGAATTTGATATATTAATTAAATTAAAAATACAAACCTTGAATCTACAAATCCAAACTGACCATTGAAATGAACTAATGACCAACCGTTTCTTTCTCCAAATACCCAAATAAAAGTATTATTTGGTATTCTATCAATTGGCTGTGAAAATCTCATCGACCATCTTTGAACAGAGCGATGTGGAGAAAATATTATTCCAATTCTTGCTTGAGATAGAATAGAGAAACCAAAAGGTAATGCCGATTGGTGCGGTGGTCTAGGCGCATTAGGCATAGGGGGTCTTTGAGGCGGTCTTCCGTGTGGCCAGTTTGGTCTTTGTGGTCTTGGACCTTGTGGAGGCGGAGGCATTGGCGGATGGGGACGATGAGGTTGAGGTCTTGATGGTGGTGTGGGATTAGGTTTTGGCGGGGTAGGTGGTCTTACTGCTCCATGCGGTGATGGTGAACGATTTGGCGGATTGAAATTTGATGACATTTTACATTAACTCCTTTATAGTTTTTTAGATAGCTTTAATTCAATCTATGTAAAAACTATAAAAGATGATACTACGATAAAAATTATTGTATAAAAATAAAAGCATAAATCTATTTTTTTTTGCTTACGGCAATAACATCCCTTTCTTGGTCATATACAGCCAGGATAATATTTTTAAGTTCTGTTTTAGTAGTGATATTTAATTTTTGATATAGCCAACTTACATTTTTACCTATAACTTGCAAAGTTGAATAAGTAATGTTTCCATCATCAACCAAATAACAAGGAAGCTTAGCAGGCTTTGGTGTGACGGTTTCTATATCTTCTACGACCACAGGCTTTAGCAATCCTTTAGGCATTATACTTAAAGCACCGCTATTTTCAAATACTGCATATTCTATATCTGATAAATCAAAATAGCCTTTTTCACGACTTTTAGATATTAAGTCATTTATATCCATTTTACTTTTTTTAAGAGCTTTATAATTTATTTGACCTTCATAAATTACCATAAGTGGAACACCTTTTAAAAACTTTTTTATAAATCGTCCTTTTCTTTCTAAAAATATTATTAAAAGATTCAGTACAAAGAAAAAAGTCATAGCAACAAGATAATGCCAAAAGGGCGTATCTGACATATCAGTAGCCATTTCTGCGGCTATTGAGCTTACTGCAATACCCAGCATATAATCAATAACATCCAGTTGTGCAATTTGCTTTTTGCCTAATAATTTTGCCATTACAAATAAATATGTGACAGCAATACTTGAAAAAAGTAATATTCTTAAAACTGCTTGCATGTAGATATTATAACCGTTTGAGTATGATTAAATTTACTATAATTTTATGTTTTAATTGTATAAGCTTTAAGTTGCATATTTTTGGTAATTTTTGGTCAAATTATAATCATGAAAAAATATATTTTGACCTTATCAATATTGAGTATTTTAATTTTGACTTTAGGTTTAAGCATTAATTCTTTTTCTGCATTGTTAGTTGATGCATGCGATTGTGATATGTTCAATACATCAATAAATCATAATCAACATAGTGGTATAATCTTAACAGGAACAGGAGCTATTAAAATTAAGCCAGATTTTGCAAGTATTAATCTAAGCATTGAAACTAGAAACATAAATCTTGAGCAAGCACAACAGGAAAATACTAGAATCGTAGAAAGTTTGATAAAGGTTCTTAAAACTCAAAATATTGATGAGCAGGATATAAATACAAATTGGTTTAATATATATCCAGAATACGATTATAGTTTTGGTCAAAGATTTTTAGGTCATAGAGTTAGTAATCAACTTAGTATAAAAGTTAGAGATATCTTTACTGTTGGTAAAATTATTGATTTGTCTACTGCTGCAGGTGCAAATATAATAAATGGTGTTCAGTTTGGTGTTGAGGATAATTCTAAAGCATATAATAATGCGCTTATTAAGGCAGTTGAGGATGCAAAACAAAAAGCTATGGTTTTATCAAAATTAATTGGTTTTGATAATATAAGAATTGTAGCTATTAAAGAAACTAATCATCATTTTGGATTTACTAGACATGATTATTCTGCTGTGCCTCACATGGCAAGTGCTGGTTATACTCAAGTATTGCATAATGATATTGAAGTTTTTGCTACAGTTAAGGTTGTATTTGATATATTATAGTTTTAATTAAACTATTAAATTAATTTGACACCATTATGCTTTGTAATATATAATTAATTTTTCACATTTAGTACTTTATTCTAGAGGCAAAAATGCTTGCTAGCAATGGTGTTTTGCGCCTGCCGACAAGGGTTATTAATACTTCTTGTTAACTACTCTGTGGGGAGATAATAAAATGTTTTCAGCTTTTTATGAAATTGTTAAAAGTATACCAAAAGGCAAGGTTGCAAGTTATGGGCAAGTTGCATCGTTAGCAGGATTTAATGGGTGTGCAAGGCAGGTAGGTTATGCGCTGCACAATAATCCTGATCCAGAAACTATTCCTTGTCATAGGGTTGTTTTTAAAGATGGGAGCTTAAGTTCTGCTTTTGCTTTTGGAGGGATAGATGTTCATCGTAAATTGTTAGAGGATGAGGGTGTAGGTTTTATAGGTGATAAGGTTGATATGAAGATATTTTCTTTATAGTATAAGAAAAATACCCTGTGTTTGAGAATACTCGAACTCAAAAAAGCCGAGCTACTAGCAAGCGAGGGAAGTTTGCAAAGCAAACCTTTTTTATTTCAATTTTTGTAATTTGAATTGATTATTATTTAAAAATTGTACTAAAAATTTATTCTATTATAGGGGTTAATTATATAAAAATTACTTGATTGCAAAAACATTTTATGATATACTTTATTTATTATGATAGAGAAATTACTTAAAAATTTTGTAGGATTGAAGAAAAATAGCATTGCAATTGCAGGTGCTCACGATGATAGTGTGCTTAGTGCAGTTAAACAGGCACTTGAACTGAATATTGCTGAATTTTTTTTGATTGGTGATGCTAAAAAAATATCAGCAATTGCTAAAGAGATAGGCTTAGATGCTAAAAAATTTGAAGTATTTGATGAGTCTTGTGATGTTTCAAGTGCAAAAACTGCAGTTAAGCTTGTTAAAGAAGGCAAGGCAAGTGCTCTTATGAAAGGCAAAGTAGAAACTTCTACTATATTAAAAGCTGTTCTTGATAAAGATTGCGGTTTAAGAGGATCCAGAAAATTGTCTCACTTAGCCATGTTCTTTGTGCCTACTTATCATAAACCATTGTTTATGACTGATGCAGCACTTAATATAAATCCAAATTTTGATGACAAAAAAGATATCATTTTAAATGCGGTATCAGCAGTATCGTCGCTTGGGATAAAGCTTCCTAAGGTTGCTTTAATTTGCGCTAAAGAGCATGTCGATGAAAAAATGCCTGTTACGCTTGAATATGAAAAATTTGTCAAGATGAATGAATCTAAAGAAATTGATGGATGCATTATAGGTGGACCTTTTGCTTTAGACAATGCAGTATCACCTGAGGCTGCAAAAACAAAGGGAATAAACCATCCTGTAGCAGGGGATGCTGATATTATATTCTGTCCTGAAATAATCAGCGCAAATGTTTTATATAAATCGCTTACAATTTTCTCTAAAGCACATGTAGGCGGAGTAATTATAGGAGCAAATGCACCTATAATATTAACTTCTCGTGCAGATAGTGCAGAAAATAAACTTATCTCAATTGCATTGGGCGGAAGTTTAGGGGGAAATAAGTTGTAAAAAAGGTGGACTAAAGCCCACTTCCCTCACTTAGAGGTTCGGCTTTTTTGGGTTAGCTCATCCATTTCATGCAGACGACTGAAAGACGAAGTATTTTTACTATACTATAAAAAAGGTGTCATTTGGACACTGCCCTTGTTTTAGGCTAGGTTTTTTGAATCTAGCTATACAATTTAAAAGGAGATTATATTAAATTATGAAAAAAATAAGAATTTTATCTATTAATCCAGGTTCTACCTCAACTAAAATAGCTGTATATGACAATGAAGAAAGGGTGTTTCAAGAAAATGTTAAGCATAGTACCGAAGAATTAGCAAAATTTAACAAACTAACTGATCAATTTGATGTTAGGCAAAGTGTAATTTTAAAAACGCTAGAAGAAAAAGGTATTGAATTAAAGTCACTTAATGGTGTAATAGGCAGGGGTGGTCTTTTAAAACCTATGGAAGGCGGCACTTATATTATAAGTGACAATATGATTAAGGATTTACATATTGGTGTTCAAGGTGAGCATGCTTCAAATCTTGGTGGATTAATTGCTAATTCTATTGCAAAAACTTTGGGAGTGCCTGCGTACATCGCAGATCCTGTTGTAGTTGATGAATTGGCAGATGTGGCACGAATTTCAGGGCATCCAGAATTTCCAAGAAAATCAATATTTCATGCACTAAATCAAAAAGCTATTGCTAGACTGTATTGTTCTGATAAAAAAATTGACTATAAAAAGGTAAATTTAATAGTTGCACATATGGGCGGAGGTGTGTCTGTGGGTTTGCATTCTAACGGACGAGTAATTGATGTAAATAATGCTCTTGACGGAGATGGTCCTTTTGCTCCTGAAAGAAGCGGGTCGCTTCCGATGGGTTCTATTATTAAAGCATGCTTTAGTGGGAAATATTCGGAAAATGATATGAAAAAGATTATCACGGGTAAGGGTGGTTTAGTAGCGTATTTTGAATCTAATGATTTTGTAGAGTTAGAAGGCAGAGCAAAAACTGATAAGGATGTACGCTTAGCTTTAGATGCATTTTGCTATCAAATTGCAAAAGAAATTGGCGCTCTTTCTACTATCACTTCAGGTAAAATTGATGCGATACTTTTGACTGGCGGTATAGCGCATAGTAAAGATGTAATTAGATATATTAAGGATAAAGTTGAATTCATTGCTCCTGTTTATGCATATCCAGGTGAGGATGAAATGTGGGCATTAGCATGTGCGGCGTTGCGTGTTTTAAAAGGTGATGAAAAAGCAAAAGAATATATATAAAAATTAAAAAACCTTGTTTAAATTGAACAAGGTTTTTTTGCTATATTAAATTTAATGCTTGACAATAAATAAATTTTTATGGTATATATTTTTGTGAGGATAAGATATTATGAAATATAAATTAAATACTGAGCTTTTTATTAAATTAGAAAAATACATTGATAATGAATTTATTTGTGAGAGTGAATTTGATTTTTTTTCTGAATCATTAAAATCTTATGAAATTTATGAGCAATTTCAATCATCAAAAGAGCATAAAAAAGTAGATATAGATAAGGACAAGAAGTTTAAAAAAGATAGTAGCAAGTCAAGAATCAAGCAAAAAATTAAAAAAGAAAATATTGACGACCAGTCTTTTTTAAGGATGTCTGCTGAACGAGAGGTATCTCGAAGCTTAGATGATTTAATAAATGAGAGGCAAGAGACTTTTTCTCAAAGTGTATTAAAATTTATAGATGCTAAAGGTGTTTTAGACAGTGATATTTATAAAAAAGTATTTATTGATAGGCGATTATTTTCTAAAATCAGAAGCGACAGTGATTATAAACCTTCTAAAAATACTGCTATTGCTTTGGCTGTTGCGCTTGAATTAAAACTAGATGAATGTCTGGATTTGATTGGTAAAGCAGGGTTTACATTATCTTTTAGTTCTAAATTTGATTTAATTATTAGATATTTTATTGAGAATAAGATTTATAATATATTAGAAATCAATGCAGCACTTGATGCTTTTGGGCAAGGAGTGCTTAGTATTTAATTGTCGCATTATAAGCGACATGTTTTATATTTTTGTGTGCTATACTTTCATTATGCTTTATAAAAAAATGCAATCAAAAAGGAGACACATTAAAAGTATGAGTAATTGTTTGCAATTTATATAGCAATTTGATACAATAATAATTGAGGACACAACATATGAAAATTTTAAATGACAAAAATTTAGATAGCATTTTTAAGATGGGTTTAGATTATTCTAGAGGGCTTAATGGTATGCCATTAGATAGAAGTTTAGCGCAAAAATATTTTGAAGAGGCGGCAAATGCAAATCATGCGGCAGCACAGTTTAGGCTGGGTTTAAGTTATCAATTTGGGTTAGGCATAGAAAAAAACATGGCATTAGCAAGCAAATGGCTAGAAAAAGCAAAAGCACAAAATTATCCGATTGATCAAGCTAATAATGATGATATAGTGGCGCAAAGCGAGATGGCAGTTATGTTTGCATTTGGTGTTTTGGGATATGAACAAGACTATATAAAGGCTAATGAATGGTATTTAAAAGCGGCAAATAAGGGTTGTGCTTTTAGCCAAAATAATCTTGGAGCAGCATATTATAATGGATTAGGCACAGATAAAGATTTTGAAATGGCAGCTAATTGGTATGCTAAAGCAGCAGAACAAGGTTTTTATCATGCGTTACATAATTTAGCTGTTTGTTATGATAATGGTGAGGGAGTTAGTAAGAATATAAAAATAGCTTTAGAATTATATGAAAAGGCAGCTAATATAGGGCATAGCAGTTCGGCTTGTAATTTAGCATATTATTATTATAATTGTGATAAAATCGGTGATGAGGAGATTAAACAATTGTATGATGAAGCTATTAAATGGTTTAATCGTGCAATAGAGTTAGGGCATGCATATAGTGCATATTGGCTTGGTTTTATGTATAATAGCGGGTTAGAAATTAAGCAAGATTATAAAAAGGCTGCTGAATTATTTCAAAAGGCTATTAAATTAGGAAACATTGATGCGATATATCATCTAGGGCTTATGTATAGAGCAGGAAATGGAGTAGAAAAAGATGAGAAAAAGGCAGCCCAGTTTTTTTTAGATGCGGCGAATAAGGATGATGAAAAAGCACAATATTTATTGGGAAGTTGTTATTATATAGGAGAGGGAGTAGAAAAAGATTTTGTTTTAGCTGTAAAATGGTATGAAAAAGCAGCACAAAAAGGACACGCTGACGCTCAATATCATTTAGGACTAGCATATGTTTATGCAGAGGGAGTAGAAAAAGATAAAAATAAAGCAATTGCATGGTTTAAAAAGGCGGCTGAAAGCGGGCATGAGAAAGCAAAAAAATCTTTGGAAATTTTAACTAAATCCAAAGAAGAAAAAGCAAAAATTGATATAGATAGTATTATAGAATTAGCGAATAAAGGTGATGCAGCTTTTCAATATCAATTGGGCGATTGTTATTATTTTGGAAATGGCGGATTAGATAAAGATATTTTCAAAGCTATAGAGTGGTATGAAAAAGCAGCAGAACAAAATTATTTTGATGCTTTACATGATTTAGCGGCAATTTATCGCAAGGGCAAAGCTGAAATAAAACCAGATGATCAAAAAGCTTTTAAATACACTTATCAAGCGGCAAAGCATGGTGATGCTAAAATGCAGTATATTTTGGGTATATTATATCAATATGGTTCGGGCATAGATAAGGATGAGCAAAAAGCGTTTGAGTGGTACACAAAATCATCAAATCAAGACTATACAAGTGCACAATATAATTTAGCAAGGCTTTATCACAAAGGATTAGGAGTTGAGCCAAATTTTGAAATTGCTGTGGAACTGTATAAAAAAGCAGCAGATAAAGGTGATGAGGATTCTTTAAATTTATTAGGGATTTGCTATTCATTAGGTCAAGGTGTAGACAAAGATTTAAATAAAGCTTTTGAATATTATAAAATGGCTGCTGAAAAAAACTCTCATGAAGCAGCTTGCAATTTAGGTCAAATTTATTATACAGGTGAAGGGACTCAAATTGATGCACAAAAAGCTGTAGAGTGGTTTGAAAAATCAGTAGAGTTGGGCAATAAACGAGCTCAGTATTATTTGGGAAATTGCTATTTTGATGGTTTTGGAGTAGAAAAAGATGTTGTTAAAGCAGTTGAGTGGTGGAATAAAGCAGCAGAATTAGGTGATGTTAATGCAAAACTAGCGCTTGATAAGTATAAAAAATCTAATAAGACTCCTGATGAAATTACTGAACAAATAGTACAAGAGTGGAAAATCAAGGCAAATGAAGGAGATATGGATGCCGAGTATGGTATAGGTTATTGTTATGATAATGGTGAAATTTTGCCTAAAGATGAAAAACTGGCTGTAGAATGGTATTATAAAGCAGCAAGTCAAGGTCATACCAGCGCACAGCATTGTATTGGATGGGCATATGAAAAAGGCAAGGGAGATTTTAAAAAAGATGCTATAAAAGCTGTGGCATGGTATAAAAAGGCTGCAAATAAAGGTGATGACGGGTCACGAGTTAATTTAGGCTGGTTTTATTTAAAGGGTAAGGGCGGGCTTAAAAAAGATATAAAAAAAGCTGTAGAGTTATTTAAATTATCTTCAGATAAAGATTATGCGCATGGTCAGTTTATGCTTGGGTTATGTTATATGAAAGGATTAGGGTTAATAAAAAATTGGGAAAAAGGAATGCATTTGATTCAAAAAGCGGCGCATCAGAATCACAAAAGTGCTATAAAATTAGTAAAAAAGTTTAAATTTTTGAATTTTTTAGAAAAAGACGGAGAAAAAAAATCAAATGATAAAATAGATATTGATAAACTTAAAAATGATGCAGCAATTGGGGATTTAGAAGCGATGTATAAATTGGCAATTTGCTATGCTAAGGGTGAAAATATTATTCGCAATAATGACAAGGCTATTAAGTGGTTTAGACGTGCGGCAGAAAACGGACATGCTGGAGCTCAATTTGAAATGGGTGCATGTTATGCTGATGGGAAAGGAGTTAAAAAGGATTTGGCTTTAGGTATAGATTGGTATCAAAAAGCTGCAAGCGGCGGCAATTCAAGTGCTATTTTAAATTTAGGAATATTGTATTTTAATGGAAAGGGATGCATCAAAGACAGAGTTAGGGCATTAGAATTATTTGAGGAGTCTGCTAATTTAGGTGAGCCTTCAGCACAATATAATATAGGATTATGCTTTTTAAAGGGTATGGGTGTTGCTAAAGATAAGCAAAGGGCTATGGGTTATTTTGAACTTGCGGCTAATAAAGGTCATAAGCGTGCAATAAAAATATTGAAAAAAAGAAGCTAATGAAGCAAAATATAGGCAAGCAGTAAGTAAACTTTCGACAATTTTTGACATATATATCTTAGTCATGATAGTTGAAAGTTTTTTAGCATTTTTAAGTAGGATTTTTTGCTTTGCATCCTTTGTTGGCAACAAGGGTACTTTTCCTGAGCCGTTAGAACCTAATGAAGAAAAACGGCTGCTGGTTTTATCAAAAACTGGTGACATGGAAGCAAGGGAGACCTTGATTACTCATAATTTAAGACTTGTGGCTCATGTGGTCAAAAAGTTTTCTAATGCAGGTGAGGCAGATGATTTGATTTCAATAGGGACAATAGGTTTAATCAAAGGTATTGAGACTTATGAGTTTGGGCACAGTTGCGGCTTAGCTACTTATTGTGGTCGTTGTATTCAAAATGAAATTTTGATGCACATTAGATGCAACAAAAAAAATAAATGCACAGCAAGTTTATTTGAATCTGTTGGTACTGATAAAGATGGCAATGAAATAGCTTTAATTGATGTTTTAGCTGCTAAACAAGAAAGCGTTGAGAATAAAATTGAAATCAAAATGCTTTATGAGGCAATTGTGCATGTGATAGAAAGTGTATTATCTGATAGGGATAAAGATATATTAAAAAAGCGATATGGAATAGGCATGCGTGCAATGACACAGCTGCAAATTGCAAAAGAATTAAATATATCACGGTCGTATGTGTCTAGAATAGAAAAAAGGGCTATATTAAAAGTTGCAAGAGAAATCAGGTCAAAGCCTTTATATAGTAAAGACATAGGTATATTGTATGATTGTTAAAAACACATAATTAACCATAAACATTAAGCTAAATCACTTGCAAAAAAAACTTTGTCATGTTATTCTTTAAATATGTGGAGTTTTTTTTAAATACACGCATATAGGAGAGAAGAATATATGTCGAACAAACCTTTAACAAAAAACAAGCAAGTGCTAAAATTCGTTGATGAAAGTGCCAAATTATTGAATCCTAGTGAGATAATTTGGATTGACGGATCAAAAGAACAACTGAATACAATTAGAAACAAATGCTTAAAAACTGGTGAGTTGATTGAATTAAATCAAGAGATTATGCCTGGGTGTTATTTACATAGAAGTGCAGTAAATGATGTTGCTAGGGTTGAGGATAGGACATTTATTTGTTCGGAAAAAAAAGAAGATGCAGGTCCGCTTAATAATTGGATGGCACCTAATGAGGCTAAAAATAAATTATCAATACTGTTTAATGATAGCATGAAGGGGCGCACGATGTATGTTATTCCTTTTAGTATGGGTATTGTTGGGTCAGAATTTGCTAAGGTGGGTATAGAGATTACTGATTCTGCTTATGTAGTCTTAAACATGGCAATAATGACTAGGGCAGGCAAAGAATGTTTGGATGTATTGGGTGATAGCAACGATTTTGTTAGAGGCTTGCATAGTACTTGTACATTAAATGCTGAAGATAGATATATTTGCCATTTTCCAAAAACCAATGAAATTTGGTCTATAAACAGCGGCTATGGCGGAAATGCCTTATTAGGAAAAAAGTGCTTTGCTTTAAGAATAGCTTCTAACCAAGCAAGGAATGAAGGCTGGATGGCAGAGCATATGGTCATCATGGGTGTAGAAAAACCAAATGGTGAGATTAAATATTTTTTGGCTGCGTTTCCTTCTCAATGCGGAAAAACTAATATTGCAATGCTTGTGCCGCCAGAGAAATATTTGAAAAAAGGTTATAAGGTGTGGTGTGTGGGTGATGATATTGCATGGCTGAGAGTGGGTGATGATGGCAGATTGTGGGCAATGAATCCAGAAAATGGTTTTTTTGGAGTAGCTCCAGGGACTAGTGAAAAAACTAATTTTAATGCGATGAAAGCGATAGAGCATGACACTATTTTTACTAATGTTGTGCATGATTTAGATAATAATACAGTTTGGTGGGAAGGAATGGGCAAAGAGTGCCCTAAGAATGCGTTGAATTGGAAAGGTGAAAAATTTGATTGTAATTCTAAAGAGACTGGGGCGCATGCAAACTCAAGGTTTACTACAAGCTGTAAAAACTCGCCTGCGATTAGTATTGAGTTTGATAACCCTAAAGGAGTGCCTATTGATGCGATTATTTTTGGCGGCAGGCGTAATGACACTGTCCCATTAGTATATGGAGCATTTGATTGGGATCATGGGGTGTTTATTGGGTCTACGATTGGGTCTTCTACGACTGCAGCGCAAAGCGGTGTTGTAGGTGTGACAAGGCGTGACCCTATGGCGATGCTTCCGTTTATTGGCTATAATGTTGGTGATTATTTTAAACATTGGATTGATATGGGCAAAAAGATTAAGCATCAACCAAAGATTTTTTGTGTAAATTGGTTTAGGACGGACGAGCATGGCAAATTTATGTGGCCTGGTTTTGGGGAGAATTTGAGAGTGTTGGATTGGATGTATGATGTATGTGAGGGGAAAGATGGGAATGTAAAAAAATCGGAGATTGGTCTTATGCCTAATGAAGGTGGTTTGGATATAGAAGGTTTAGGGTTAAATGGTGATTTAATGAACAAATTGATGAATGTGGATAAAAAAGAGTGGGCAAAAGAGATTGAGGAGATAAAAGCATTTTATACAAAAATAAATGATGGTAAATTACCTAATGAGTTAAAGGTGCAGCTGGATAGGTTGGAAATGAGGATTAAAAACTAGCAAAAAATGATGCAGGATATTTATATGTGTCATATTTTTTGAGTAGAGCATTCAACTTTATGCATGAAATTTTGAATAATAACTCCAAATCAATATCAATTTGAAAAAAATTATTATGTTTTACAATAATAAATGAAATATCGGACAGTCCATTAAAAACTGTCCGATATTTCATTGTTTGCAACCATATGTGTGTATGCTCCAAAAAGTCTTTTTTACAAAACTAAACACCGAAATGTATGATAAACTTTTTTTCATCGTTGGCTTTTAGTATCATTTCTAAAAGTTTTGTTTTAGTTTCAAAAATGTTTAGTCTAGTAGAACAAAAAACATGCCGAGTCTTTTTATCAACAATGTTATAGAGCATATCCAAAGATTCCGGCGGGATTAGCGTTATTCCATGTCTTGTAAGTCCTTTTTCAGGGCGTGACAGCTTGTGAAAATAGACACTTAAATTCCGAATTTCAGGAAACCACTCATCAATCAAATTATCTGGAAATTTAATAACATTATACTTGTCTGGTTCGTATTTTTCATAATCTTTTGATTGGTCAATTTTCTCTATAATACCGAATTCATGATACGGACCACTCAAAAATTCTTTCTCATATCTCTTTACTGCAATTTCTGGCATTTCAGTGTATTCAGCACCTATAACAAAAAGTTTTTCATTTTCTGTTAAATTTCCAAGCCATGATTGAAATATTATATTCGGATTATCCAAATAGTCTCTTTCTTGAGCCCCATATTCAATAGAATTAACATCTAAATCTAATAAAGTATCACCACAAGAAATAGGTTGATTTTCCTTATCCGTTTTATAAAAACTCACAATCTTATTGTCAAGGATATTGCGCACTTTGTAGAATAGATATTCGATATCAATTTCGTTTTCAAAATAATCAAAATGATAATGTGAATCAAGATAAAATAAAGTTTCGCCACCATTTTCATTGTCAAAAATAACGAAATCTATTTTCTTTTGCTTATCCGACTTGTGATAAAGTGTAAGAAATTCAGAATTTTCACTGTCAATTTCTAAAACAAACCTCTCTTCATAACCATTATTTTGCAACAGTTCATTTATTTTTGTTAAAGTTGTTTTCATTGCTTAAAAAGCATATCAAAACTTGTTGAATATTGCAAGCAATTAAGCATTTGTTTTCAGTAAATAGCTCAAGTCCCGTCCTATGAAAAAATCACGAAAAATGATATTTTTGCTGTTCCATTTGTTTGCATTTGAAAACTTGAAAAAGTCTGTTCCCATTTGTCTACATAATTATTGCAAGTTTCGGTAAATGCCGTCGTGTATCTACAAAATAACAATTAAAAACCTCCCATATACGCACATTTTCGGTACGACATACGGGAGGTCTTATATGGCAGGAGCAGTAAGACTTGAACTCACCTCACTGGTTTTGGAGACCAGGGCACAACCTCTATACCATGCTCCTTTGAGATTATGAATACTATTATATAAAGTTTTTTTTAATAAGTCAATTGTTTGACAAGCAAAATTTAAATTTGCTAAAATAAAATTATAAAAAAATATCTTTATGGGTATTTTTATTGCTTTGTTAAGTCTAGATTTTTATAATTTTCAATATCCATAATTTAAAGGGAGTTTTTCTTTAGAATCATGAAAAATGTGACTATTTATACGGACGGAGCATGCAGCGGTAATCCAGGTCCAGGTGGTTGGGCTGCAATTTTGATTTGTAATGGGGCAGAAAAAATATTAAGCGGGTATGAAAAAGATACTACAAACAATAGAATGGAGTTAATGGGGGTTATTGAGGCCTTAAAAGCTTTAAAGACTAGTTGTAATGTCAAAATATATAGTGATTCAGCATATTTTGTTAACGCTATAAAATTAAAATGGCTAAATAATTGGCAAAAGAATTCAGATATTTTAGGAAATTGGAGAACGGCAAGTAAGGGAGAAGTGAAAAATGTGGATTTGTGGAAACAATACTTGACTTTGAGTAAAAATCATAATATAGAAGTAATTTGGGTAAAAGGGCATGCTGATAATGAATTGAATAATAGATGTGATAAAATTGCAAGAGAAGAAATTAAGAATTTTTAGCGCATTTTTATCATAAACTAAAGGTGTGAGCGCTTTAGCAAAAAAGAATATTATAAACATTATATTTGTTTCATTGAATTTAAGCATGGTTGTTTTGGCTTGTATTTTTCTAGCGCATTTAAAGCCTTTGTATAAAGTTGCAGCTGTTATGGTTTTATTAGTATTAACTTTAAGTGTTCCGTCAGTACAAAAACAAGAAATTCATAAAATATGTTTGGTTGCGTCTATTATAGCTGCTTTCATTTTAATTGCATATATTATTCTAAATGCTACAGGTGCTATCTATATCTTTAGAGATTTTTCGATAATCAAAAACTTTGTTTTAAGCACAAGGCAATGGGGCGTGCTTGTTTATATGGCTATTGTGATTTTGCAAGCAGCTATTATTCCTATACCAGTAGTTGTCACTATTTTGGCAGGCGTTGCTATTTATGGATCATTTTGGACATTTATTATGGTATCCATAGGAGTAATAATAGGGTCAATAATTTCATTTTTTATTGGCAGAACTTTTGGAAAAAAACTTGCATTATGGATGTTTGGAGAAAAGAAAGTTGAAAAATATGGGCATTATATAGGAAAAAAACATAAGGGAATGTTTGTTGTTATGCTGTTGTTTCCATTTTTTCCTGATGATATGATTTGCTTGTTGGCAGGTGTAAGTGAAATGTCATTCAAGTTTTTCTTTTTTACTTTGATTTTGACAAGACCAATAATGATTGGAGTGACTTCATTTTTAGGAAGCGGACAAATTATTCCGTTTAGTGGATGGGGTATACCTGTGTGGATAGGATTAATTGTTTTGACAATTTTAATATTTGTTGGGATTAATTTAATTCAAAAAAGGATAGAAAAAAGAAAAAAACCTCACAAATTAAGTGAGGTTAATTAAAGGCTGGTTAGTTTTTAACATTAAATCTTCCTGAGTTTAAAAAACCCTTGTATAAAAATAAGCTGATAAATACATTAAAAACCAAGATTGAAGGAAGCACTAATGTTGCTAAAAACTGCGTAAAATCATATCTCAATACGCCAAGCAGCATATTTACTATAAATATGATTCCCCAAAGGCAAGCTACAACAATCAATCTGTATAATAAACTCCCCATAAAATCAAATTTTATTTGTTTTCTAGCGCTATAATCTCTTGCTGCAAAAATAACTGCTATGAGTGGAAAAACTGCAAAAGAAACAACTACGCTAAGAGAATAAAACCATATATCAAGCGGTCTAAATTCTGCTCCGAATGGAGCAAGCAATCTATGTACTAACAGCATTACTGCAATTTGTGCCATCATAATAATAAACATCATGCCATGGTGAAAAAGGCGTAAGCGGTTTTTATAAAAATAGTTTTCAATATTATAATCTTTTAAAATCTCAGTATGGCGTCTTATTATCATGTTTTCGCCAAGTGAGTCTTGAGATTCTTTTAGTTTTTCTAATTTTGCATCTTGTTGAGATTGGACAACGGTAGTTGTAGTTTTATGCTTAACATTATTTCTAACTAGTTTTTCTAGTGCTCCTCTATAATCTCTTCTTATAATATCAGCCTCAGACATTGTGATATTAGGAGCTTGCGAATAGGAAAAATAGTCTTCTCCAGTTTGGACAATGGATGGTGGGGGAAGTTCTATTACATCCGGAGTAGGAGCTATATCATGTTCATAAGGGCTTGCAGTAATCTCAATTGCTCCGTCATATATATTTGGTGTAAATAATGAGTGAGGAATATCAGGGGAAGTAGTTGATGAAGTTGTAGACGAAGAAGTAGAAATTTCAGATGAGTTGTTATAGATGTTTGTAGAACTATTATGATAATAAATTGAAACAGTTTGTCCTTGAGTAGAGGCAGGTGAATTAGCAGTAGTTTTGTCACTTGTTTGATCGGATGGTTTTGTGATTGTTAATTTGTCAAAAGGCAACTCTTCTTCATAATCATTTTCACTAAAGGGATTGAATGATTGACTAGGAGATTGGTTTGGTGAATAATCTGTATTTTCCATATCAACTGCATAGCTTTTTTGATTAGAATAGATGTCTAAAATATTATTTAAATTTTGTTCATCTTCTTGCTGTATGGTGTTATTATGGGATTCAGTTTCATCGGCTTTGTTAGCATCATTATTGTTCTCAAAAATTTTATCTAGACCTGCCTGATTGTTTTTGGCTAATTGGGAAAACATTGAATCTTTAGCATCTTCAATATTTTCATATAGATTTTGTTCAATAGTTTTTTCTTCAGAATTTATTGTATCATAACTATTTTCATTAACACCATAAAAGAAAGTATCGCTATTTTTATCTACATTAGGGGAATTATCAATTTCAATGACCTCTTTTTTTGCAACTTCAAATCCTGCCATTTGATTATCAGATATCAACATGTCAACAACGATTTTAGAATGTTCCCATTCAAACTTTGATTTAACAAAAACCTCTCTTCCCATATCGGTGAGAGTATAATATTTTTTTCTTCCGCCTAAAGATTTTGCGCCCCAATATGATTTTGCAAAGCCTTGTTCTTCTAAGCGTTTTAAACACGCATATAATGTGGGTTGCTTAATAATATAAGCTCCGCCACTTTTGCGCTCAATGTCATTAATAATTTCGTATCCATATTTGTCGCCATTCATCAAGGCTTTTAGGATAATAGTGTCGATGTTGCCTCTAATCAGTTCTGAGTCTACACCTTCTAGCTCTTTTTCACTCACTAGAATTTCCTCCATAGATTGCATACAAATCAATTATACACCAAACAAAATGATTAAGTCAATTGAATTTGCTTGCAAAAAATGTAATTTTATAGTATTATATTTTTTATGAAAGCAAAATCTTATTATATTAATACTTATGGATGTCAAATGAATGTGCATGAATCAGAGAAAATGGGTGGTATTCTATCTGATAGAGGTTTTATACAAGCTGATAGTATTGAAGAAGCAAATATAATTATTTATAATACTTGCTGTGTTAGAAATACGGCAGAAACAAAAGTTTTTGGGCATTTAGGCAGGGCAAAAAAATTAAAAGAATTAAATAAGGATATTAAAATTATTTTGTGCGGGTGTATGTCACAACAAGAAGGGGAAGCGCAAAATATAATAAAAAAATATCCATTTATTGATATAATTATTGGTACACATAATATTATGATGCTTGGGGATTATTTGGACAAAACAAAATTTATTGAGGTATGGAAAGAGGCTAAGATAGATAGAGAAATAGACATTAAGCCAAGACGAGAGCGCAGTGTAAACGCATGGATAAACATAATGTATGGGTGTAATAATTTTTGCAGTTATTGTATTGTTCCGTTTGTTAGAGGAAGAGAAAGAAGCAGAGGAGCAAATGAAATTTTAGATGAAATTAAGAATGTTTTAGATAATGGATATAATGAAATAACGCTTTTAGGGCAAAATGTAAATTCATATAAATATGAAGACATTGATTTTAAAAGCTTATTAGAAAAAATTAGGGATATCAAAGGAAAATTTAGATTAAAGTTTTTATCATCTCATCCAAAAGATTTATCTTTAGATGTAATTAAAATAATTTCTGAAACGGACAATTTTTCTAAAAATATTCATCTTCCTATTCAGGCTGGGTCTGATAGAATTTTATTGCTTATGAATAGGGGTTATATGATAAAGGATTATTTAAATAAAGTTGATATCATGAAAAAATTTATGCCTGATTTAGGGTTGTCTACTGATATTATGGTGGGGTTTCCATCTGAAACGGAAGAAGAGTTTTTAGATACTATGAATTTAATAAATCAAGTTAAATTTGATAATATTTTTTCTTTCATATATAATAGGCGCTCTGGTACTGTTGCAGATAAAATGAGCGGGCAAATTAGTAGAGAGATTAAGATAGATAGAATTCAAAGGTTAATTAAAAAGCAAAATGAGATCGGCGGGCAAAAAGCAAAAGAATGTGTTGATAAAAAATTTGAAGTCTTAGTTGAATTTCAAAAAGGAAATAAGTGCATAGGAAAGACAGACAACGGAAAACCTGTGAGTTTTGAGAGTGAAGATAATGTGTTTAATAAGTTTGTAGATATAAAGATTATAGAAACTAAAAATACAGGACTAATAGGGAAACCAATATAGATTATGAACAAAAGCGATAAAAATTTTAATAATTTGACACCCATGATGCAGCAATATCTAGAACTTAAAGATGAAGCTTTAGATGCATTTTTATTTTTTAGACTAGGTGATTTTTATGAGTTATTTTTTGATGATGCTAAGAAAGTATCTAAGCTATTAGATATTGCGTTAACCGGCAGAGACTGTGGATTGAGTGAACGAGCGCCTATGTGCGGTGTTCCTTTTCATGCTGTAGATTCTTATATTGCAAAGCTTGTTAAAGATGGGCATAAAGTAGCAATGGCAGAGCAGGTGGGCGAGGTTGGGCAAGGCTTAGTTAGGCGTGAAATTGTTAGAATTGTTACTCCTGGGACAGCGCTAGAAGATGAAATGCTTGATGCGGATAAAAATAATTATTTATTGTGTGTTTTTCATCAATTGCAAGAAAGAAGCAATCCGCTGGCAGCAAATATAGGGGCTGCATGGACAGATATATCTACTGGTGAATTATCTTTTTGTGATATAGACGGAATGGTGCGTTTAAATGAACTTTTAGCTAGATTAAATCCTTCAGAAATAATTGCAAATCAAAAAATGATAGATTTAAGTATCAATTTATCTACTGTTAAATATGGTTCGGTATCAAAATTTTCTTTGATATCGGACATAGATTTTGATTATTCTAATGCGCTGGATACAATAAATTCATCATTAAAACAAGATATAATATTAAAAGTGAAAAACAAGCCAAATTGTGTATCTGCACTAGGAGCATTATTAAGTTATGTAAAAAATACTCAAAAAAAATGGTTAGAGCACATAATGCCTAATAATGAAGTTGAATCAGAATGTTTAGAGCTAGGAATAACGGCATCTAGAACTTTAGAAATTTTTACTAATAATTCTGATGGCAGAAAAAGAGGTTCATTATTATGGGTAATGGATAAAACTAGTACCAGCATGGGCGCTAGAAATATTAAAAAATGGCTTGCTCATCCTTTAAAAGATGAGAATAAAATAAATCAACGTTTAGATGCTATTGATGAATTATTTAAACAGCCTCCGCTTTTAATAAACAAAATTGAAGATGATTTAGATAATATTTCTGATATAGAAAGGATATGCTCTAAAATATCATTAGGTACTATCAAACCAAAAGACTGTATAAATCTAGCAAATTCGTTAATATCCTGTGAAAGTTTAAAAAATTTAATTTTAAATACTGATTCAATTTTATTGAAAAATTTAGCAAATAAAATAGATAATTTGACACAATTAGCCAATTTAATTAAATCTGCCATTAAAGAAGATGCTCCAAATTTAATAAGAGAAGGCGGTATAATTAAGCAGGGTTTTAATAAAGAGTTAGATAATTTAAAAAATATTAAGACCAATGCAGTGACTACTTTAGATCAAATTGTGCAGCGTGAAAAAGAGCACACGGGCATTAAAAATTTAAAAATTGGTTTTAATCGTATTTTTGGATATTATTTAGAAATTTCTAATTCAAATAAATCGGAGATTCCTTATAGATATACAAGAAAACAAACACTTGCAAATGCAGAGCGATATATTACAGATGAAATAAAAGAAATTGAAACAAAAATACTTAATTCCGAGTCAAAGGCTTTAGAATTAGAGTTGCAAATCTATGAAAAGCTGCAAGAAAAGATAAAAACATATCTAGATAAGATATTGTCAAGTGCTAAAGCAATTGCTAGCGTTGATACAATTTTTTCGTTCTATAAAGTGTCAAAAGAGTGTGGATTTATAAGGCCGCAGATTAAAAATAATGATTTATGTTTAAAAATAATTGAAGGACGTCATCCTATTGTAGAAGCATTATTAAATTCTAATGAATTTACACCTAATGATACTGTATTAGATGGTGATGAACATAAAATCATGTTGATTACGGGTCCTAATATGTCAGGCAAAAGCATTTATATGCGCCAAGTGGCATTGATATCTATTATGGCGCATGTTGGATGTTATGTTCCGGCAAAGGCGGCTAGTATACCTTTGATTGATAAAATTTTTACTAGAGTAGGGGCGGGTGATGACGCACTTAGCGGTCGCAGCACTTTTATGGTTGAAATGCAAGAGTTATCTTATATTTTAGAGGAGGCAACGGATAAGAGTTTGTGTTTATTGGATGAGATTGGAAGAGGAACTTCTACATATGATGGATTAAGCATAGCTTGGGCTATTTTAGAATATTTATCGAATAATTTAAAGGCAAAAGTATTGTTTTCTACGCATTATCATGAATTGACCGATTTAGAAAATAAACTTGAAGGTGTAAAAAACTATAAATTAGGTGTAAGAGAGTATGAAGGAGCGATTATTTTTATTAGAAAGCTATTAAGGGGGCGGGCAGATAAGAGCTTTGGGATTGAAGTAGCGGCATTGTCTGGTTTAAAAAAAGGGATAATCAACAGAGCTGGGGAGTTATTAAAAGAATTAGAGAAAAAATCTTTAGTGCAACAAAAAGGAGATAAACTGGGTGGTAAAGCGATAAATACAAAAGCTAATGATAATGAAATTATAAAAATTTTATCTGAACTGGATTTGGATTCGGTGTCACCAAGGCTTGCATATGATATTTTAGCAGATTTAAAAAAGAAAGTTTAACAAAATGAGGTACATTATTTTGCCAAAGATTCAAATTTTAGATAGTTTCATATATAATAGAATTGCTGCAGGCGAAGTAGTTGATGCGCCGTCATCTGTTGTTAAAGAACTTATTGAAAATAGCGTTGATGCTGGTGCAACTGAAATAAATATTGAGATAAAGAATGGCGGCATTGATTATATTAGTGTGTCGGATAATGGATGTGGGATTGAAAAGGGAGATGTAAAATTGGCTTTTGAAAGGCATGCTACTAGCAAAATTAAAGCAGTTGAGGATTTGGATGCCATAAAGAGTTTGGGTTTTAGAGGGGAAGCATTGTCTAGTATTGCGGCGGTGGCAAGTGTAAAAATGGTATCTAGGATTTTACATGAGGATTTAGGATATACGGTGCATTTTGATACGGGTGTATTGATGGATGAGGGTGAAATAGGGGCAAACGTAGGCACAAGTGTTAAAGTAGAAAATTTATTTTTAAATATTCCTGCTAGAAGAAAATATTTAAAAAGTGCATCATCAGAAAAGATGAATATCAATTTATTGATGATGAAAATGATACTAGCAAATCCAGATGTTGCATTTAAATACATTGTTGATCAAAAATTAATATATCAATCTGATGGGAAAGGGGTTAGTGCTGCTTTAGTGTCTGTTTATGGCAATGAAACAGAATATTTTTTTAACATAAATAAAACGGCACCAGGGATGAAAATCAATGGATTTGTTTCTAAGCCAGAAAATTCTAAATCGAATAAAAATCATCAGACTATTATAGTCAATGGGCGTTATGTAATTTGTAATGAAATTTCATTTGCTATACATAATGCTTTAAAAGATTATATTATGTTGCGTCGTTATCCTGCTTATTTAATATATATTGATATTCCTTTTGATATGCTTGATATCAATGTTCATCCAAACAAAACTGAAATTAAGTTTATTGAAACTAAAAGAATTATTGGAATCATTTATCATCTAATTAAAGATAATATCAAGGCTATGTTTAGTAATGTATCTGATATTTTTGATAATTCAAAAAACTTATTTGATAATAAGCATGAAAATATTGACTTATTAGAGTTTTCTAATTTTAAATTAGATGCTAATCAGCAGCAATTAAATGTTTCCAATTGTTTAAATTTAAGCATAAGTGAGCAATCTAATAGATTTGACATTGATTTAGATAAAATAAATATTCCTGCTATTAATGATTTTGTTTATGATAAAGATGGATTAAGGTTAGATAATGAAATTTTTACATTCAAGAATCTAGGTACAATTTTTAATACATATATAGTAATAGAAAAATCTAGTGTGCTTTATTTAATTGATTATCATGCAGCTCATGAGAGACTGCTATATAATAAATTTAAAGTAGAACTTGAAAAATTAACACCAGCCTCACAGCCGCTTTTGATTCCCTATGCCTTTAAGGATGACATTAATAATTATTCTATAGAAACATTAAAAAAATTGGGTTTTGATATTAAAAATAATAATATTTTTGCTGTTCCGTTAGTACTCTATGACATAGAATTAAGGATTTTTGTACGAGAAATGGCTAGCGAGGACATAAAAGCAAGAGATTTGACAGCTTTAGACTTTATTAAAGATAAGATTATTAGATCTGCTTGCAAAGCAGCTGTTAAAAGCGGTGATAGCTTGTCCTTAAGTGAGATTGAGGTCTTATTGAAAGATATGGCGCAAGAAGAAGAGCTGTGCTGCCCTCATGGGAGACCGGTGATTATAAAAATGACTAGGCGTGATATAGATAAATTGTTTAAGAGAATAGTTTGATGGGGAGAATATTATTATGATTTATTTTGATAATGCAAGCACCACAAAACCATTTAATAGTGTCATAGAGGAAATGAATTCTTTTAATAGTGAATATTTTTTTAATCCATCAGCTCTTTATAAAGAGGGGTTAGCGGTTAATAGGATTATTGACGGGGCAAGAGAGGTTGTGGCAAATAAATTAGGAGTAGCTAGTGAGGAGTTGTATTTTACTAGTTCAGCTACTGAAGCTAATAATTGGGCGCTTTTAAATGGTATAAAAAATAAAAAGGGGAATGTGGTTATTTCTCAAGGCGAGCATGCATCTATTTTTGAATGCGGCAATTTATTAAGGAGTAGGGGGATTGAGGTAAGATGGGTGACTTTAAAAAAAGATGGGACAATTGATTTGAATGACTTAGAGAACAAGGTTGATGAGTATACTGCTTTGTCGTCTATCATTCATGTAAGCAATGAAACAGGTGCGATTAATGATATAAAATTAGCATCTAATATAATTAAAAATAAAAACCCAAACACACTTTTTCATGCCGATGGAGCAGCAGCCTTTTGTAAAATCAGCAATTTTAACAATATTATGCGTGATATAAATCGTGTAAATTGGTTGGATTTTTATACTATTTCTGCTCATAAGGTGTGTGGGCCTAAGGGTATAGGTGCGCTGTATATCAATAAAAATAGAACTATTGCACCGTTGATTGTTGGCGGCGGGCAAGAACGTGGGCAAAGAAGCGGAACAGAAAACACTGCAGCAATAATAGGTTTTGCGCAAGCAGTTAAAGATTTTTCATTAACAAGCAGCAATATGATTAAAGAGATTCATGATTATTTAAAAAATTCTCTGATGAAATGTGGTTGGATGCATAATGGTTCAGAAATCAATACAGGTTATATTCTATCTTTATCCAATCCTAAAATCAAAGCTGAAATTTTGATGAGATTATTAAGTGAGGAAGGTGTATTGATAGGTTTAGGTTCTGCATGTGCAAATAAACTATCGCAAAATAGAGTATTAAGTGCGTTGGGGGCGACAAAAACTCAAATTGAAGGGAGCATTAGGCTTAGTTTTTGTCCGACAAATACCATTGATGAAGCAAAGATAGCTTTAAGTAAAATAATTAAATTGCAAAAAATATTAGAAGGAAAATTAATAAAATGAGTAAAGAAAGAGTTATTTTAATTAGATATGGCGAGTTGTTTTTAAAGGGAGCCAACAGAGGTTTTTTTGAGAAAATGCTTAAAGATGATATTAGACAAAAATTGAAAAATCTTAAGTGTGAATTAAAGCCTATGCGTGGTAGATATATGATTACAAGTGAAAACGAGTACGATTTTAATTCTGCTTTTTATGCTTTGCATAAAGTTTTTGGAATCTCATCTTTTTCAGTTGCTTATAAATGTGTGTCAAATTTAGAAGAAATAAAAAATGTGGCTTTGCAGCTTATGTGTGATAAAGTAGGAACTTTTAAGGTAGAGACTAATCGTGCGGATAAAAAATTTGCTTTAAATTCTATTGAGGTTAATCGTGAAATTGGTGGGTATTTATTAGAAAATAATGACAACTTAATAGTTGATATTCATAACCCCAAGATTGCTTTGAATATTGACATAAGAGAAGACGGGCACACATTTTTATTTAATGACACTATAAAGGGGGCTGGGGGAATGCCTTTAGGGTCAGCAGGCAAAGGGCTGCTATTGTTGAGTGGAGGTATTGACAGCCCTGTTGCTGGATATCTAATGGCAAAAAGAGGCTTAAACTTAAATGCTATTCATTTTCATTCTTATCCTTATACAAATGAAAAAGCATTAGAAAAAGTGTATGCTTTAGCAAAAAAATTGGTTGCATATACAAATCAATTAAATGTTGTTAATATAAAGATAACAGCTATTCAAGAAGCAATAAACAAGCATTGTGATAGTGATTATGCAATAACATTGCTGCGCATAATTATGATGAAAATTAGTGAGATTATCGCAAAAAATAGGGGGGCAGGCTGTATAATTAATGGAGAAAGTTTAGCGCAAGTTGCATCCCAAACTTTAGAGAGTTTGCAGGTAACTAATAATGAGGTTACTTTGCCAGTATTTAGACCATTAATAGGCTTTGACAAGCAGGAAATAATTGATATTGCTAAAAAAATTGACACATTTAATGTATCAATTCAACCTCATGAGGATTGTTGCACGGTGTTTTTGCCAGAGCGCCCTGTGACTAAACCAAGTATTTATAAAGCGGCTAAAGAATTGAGAAAGATTAAAGATTTAGATGATTTAATAAAAGAGGCAATAGAAAATCAGGAATTATTGATGTTTTAAGTGCAGTTTAGGCTTACATAACATATTGATGGTGTTATTTTGAATAATGGGCAAATATTGTTTGCTTTAAAACTGACAGAATGTATCAAGTATTTGTTTGTTATTAGGGCAAATCAAACAATTTTAATGGTCATTTATAATTCCTTCTAGTCTAAGCAATGTTTCTTTTTTATCTAATCCTCCTGCAAAACCAGTCATTGCTCCTTTTGCTCCAACTACTCTGTGGCATGGGACTATAATTGAAATTGGATTTTTACCAACACACCCGCCGCCAATACTTCTTGCTGATGCTTTTTTAAAATTAGTATTCTCTCTTAGGGATTTTGCTATACATCCATATGTAATTGTCTTTCCATATGGAATTTTACTTAATTCTTCCCAGACAGCCATTTGACAAGCAGTTCCTTTTATGAAATTAATTTTTAAATTAAAATTTGGCTTTTTTCCTTCAAAATAGATTTCTAACCATTTGATTATTTCATTAGCAATATTAGATTGACAGCTTGGATTATCTAATTTTTCCATATTTTCTAAATTATATCCAGCACAGAAATGTTTTTGCCCATTAAACCAAAGACCATTAATTGCTTCTTTATCTATAATAATAGTAATTGTTCCTAGTGGGCTTTCCCATTCAAAATATTGATTTTCCATATATATTTACTCCAAATTAGATTTATACTTAAATAGTTTACATAACTTTTACAAAAAAGTCAAGTTTAACTCTTGCTTTTTTTTCATTTACATGTTAAAATTCATCTATGAGGAAAACAAAAATTGTATGTACACTGGGGACAGCTACGGATAATTTAGCTGCAATTAAAAAACTTATTGGTGCAGGAATGAATATTGCAAGGATAAACATGTCGCATGGCACGCATGAGAGTCAAGCGATTAAGATTGGATATTTAAAAGCGGCTAGAGAAGAATTAAATGCATCAGTAGCATTGATGGCTGATACAAAGGGTCCTGAGATAAGAGTCAAAAATTTTACTGGCGGTTCTGTTGAATTAAAAACAGGACAAGTTTTTTCATTTTTTGCCAATGAGATTGAAGGTAACGAAAAAGGTGTGAGTGTGGGTTATGACAAGCTTTGTGATCACTTAAAAGAGGGTGATGTGATTTTAGCGGATGATGGTAATATTGGGTTTAAAGTTGTCAAAGTCAAGAAAAATGAAATCGTAACAAATGTGACTAATGGCGGCAAATTATCTAACAGAAAATCACTTAATTTTCCTGGGATTGATATTGATATGGAGTTTTTATCTGAGGCAGATAAAGCTGATATAAGATTTTCTGTTGAGCATGGAGCTGATGCAATTGCACTTAGTTTTGTTAGGTGCAAAGAGGATGTTGAAACGGTTAAAAAGTATTTAAAGAGTCTAAAAGGTGAAGAGATGCTGATTATTAGCAAGATTGAAAATAGGCGTGGCGTGCTTAATATGGATGAAATAATTGAAGTATCTGATGGAATTATGATAGCTAGGGGTGATATGGGTGTTGAGATTCCTTTTGAAGAATTGCCTGATATTCAAAAGAAAATGATTAAAAAATGTACTGCGGCAGGTAAATTTGTAATCACAGCAACGCAAATGCTTGAGAGTATGATTCATAATCCTAGACCAACTAGGGCTGAAGTTTCTGATGTGGCAAATGCTGTTTATGATGGGACTTCTTGTGCGATGTTATCTGGAGAGACTGCTGTGGGTAAATATGCAATTGAGGTTGTTGATACTATGTGCAGAATTATTGAGGCGGCAGAGAAAAATATTGATCATAAAAAGAGATTTAGGGAAATTACTTTAGGGGATGTTGGAATATCTGGATCGGTGGCACATTGTGCGGTTGCGGCGGCGCATAGTTTGGATGCTAAAGCGGTTGTGGCGGCAAGCCAAAGCGGGGCAACTGCAAAAAGGTTGTCTAGTTTTAAACCATTTGTACCAATTATATGCGGAACAACAAACAAAACCGCATACTATCAGTTGGCATTTAATTGGGGCGTTTTGCCTGTATTTGTAAATAAAGATAGAGTAAATGAGTTCTTTTTGCATGCGGCAGAGTTTGCATTAAAAACTGATTTGGTTAAGAAAAATGATTTAGTTATTATTGTTGCGGGGATTCCTCATGGCATAGGAAAAACAAATATAATGAAGGTTCATGAAATTTAATATGTTATATGTGATAGAATATATTAAAATAGCGAGGTCTTGATATGAAAAAAATAATATTTGCAAGCAACAATGTTTCTAAAATAAAAGAAGTTAAAAATATTTTGGGGCATAAATTTGAGATTGTGTCTATGGGTGAAGCTGGATTGAATTTAAATATTCAAGAGACTGGAACAACATTTGAAGAGAATGCGATTATTAAGGCAAAAGCTGTTTATGATATTTTAAAAGTTCCTGTTATTGCAGATGATAGTGGATTATCTGTAGATTATTTAAATGGGGAGCCAGGTGTAAATACTGCAATGTATTACAAATATGGTGATGATAGGGGAAATAATCAAAAGCTAATCAATAATCTTAAAAGTGTATATAATAGAGATGCTAAATTTATTTGTGTAATTGCGTATATAGATGAGAATGGTGAATTATACATAACCAAAGCTGATGCTAGGGGTAAAATTTTACATGAAGAATGCGGAACAAATGGTTTTGCATATGACTCAATTTTTTATTCGCTTGAATTGGGTAAATCATTTGGAGAGGCTAGTGAGCAAGAGAAAAATATGGTTTCTCATAGGGCAAAAGCGATAGAAAAGCTATACAGGAGAGTATTATGTGTGATAGAACATGTTTGAAAATTGAGGAAATTGATAATTTTATTGAAAGCATCCAAAAAAAAAGTACGGATTTATTTAGTTGCTTTGAAAAAATTGCTTTGCATAATCAGCAAAAAGTGCTTGCTGCATTTAGGCAAAATAAAATTGCATTAAGGCATTTTAGTGGAAGCAGTGGTTATGCATATGATGATATTGGACGAGAGGCTTTGTCAAAAGTTTTTGCGCATACTTTTAATAAGGAGAGTGCTATTGTCAGTCCTCTTTTTGGTAGTGGAACACACACAATTGCTGTTGCACTTTTTGGTTTAACTAGACCAAATGATACGATTTTGTCAATTAGCGGAAAAGTTTATGACACTTTGCAAAAGGTTATAAAAGGTAATTGTGGATCGCTTAATGAATACGGCATTAAGTTTGAAAGTGTTAATTTGACTGAACAAACTGAATTTGATTTTGATAAAATAAAAAATTCAATAAATAAATATAATCCTAGTATTGTTTATATTCAAAGAGCAAAGGGGTATGAATGGAGAAAGGCGTTAACTGTTGGTCAAATAAATGAGGTAGCAAAGTTTATCAAAAAAATAACAGATGCATCTATAATTGTGGATAATTGCTATGGTGAATTTACTGAGTTTGAAGAGCCTGATGTAAATTTAATTATGGGTTCATTAATAAAAAACCCTGGTGGAGGCTTTGCTCTTACGGGTGGTTATATAGCAGGGGATAGAAACCTAATTGAAAAGATTGGGTCAAGATATTCTGCACCAGGTTTAGGTTTTGATATCGGTGCAAATCCATATGGATATCAATATTACTTTCAAGGATTTTTCATGGCGCCACATGTGGTGTTGCAGGCGATGAAGGCAGCAGCTTTATTTTCTGAAGTTTTTTCAACACTTGGATATAAAACATTGGGTGCTATATCTACAGATGAAATTTCTAAATCGCAAAAACCCTTAACTCAATCAGACATAACTTGTGCAATTAAGTTTAATTCCGCTGAAGAATTGATAAAATTTTGTCAATCTATTCAAGCAGTGTCACCGGTAGATTCTCATGTGGTGCCTGTTCCGTCACCTATGCCTGGGTATAAAAATGAGGTAATTATGGCTTCGGGAAGTTTTGTTCAAGGATCATCAATAGAGTTGTCAGCAGATGCTCCTATAAGAGAGCCATATATTGCATATTTTCAAGGTGGATTAACTTATGAACATGCGAAAATTGCTTTAAAAGAAGTGCTTTTAAACATATTAAAATAGGTTTTGAGATTATTTTGACAAGTTCTATCACGTATAATTTGTTATAAATAAGCAAAAATCAATTTTCAACAATCTTTCAATCATCATCTCTTAACTTAACAGTTCTTGCTGCATTCTTTCTGATTTCATCACTAATTGCTGCATAATGCTTTTTGGTTGTGTTTACATCTTTATGACCTAAAACATCTGCTACAACATAAATGTCTTGTGTATTTTTATATAATTCTGTACCAAAAGTGCTTCTCAATTTATGAGGAGTAATTTTTTTGGCTGTAACCAAGCTAGAATATTTTTTGACCATATTTTGAGCGGCCCTTACCGTAATCCTTGTCCCTTGAAGCGATAAAAACAAAGCGTATTTTTTATCGTATCCGTAGTCGATTAATTTTAATCCAAATACCGTTTTGTTTACGATTTCTTTTCTTAAATAATTTAGATAATTTTTTAATGCAAGTGCAATTTCATCAGTAAAATAAAGTGTTGAATTGCTGCCGCCCTTTCTTGTGACATTAAAACTATTAGATTCAAAATGAATGTCCTCTACATTAAGTCCGATTAACTCTGATATTCTTATACCAGTACCTAGAAAAAGAGTAACAATCGCACTATCTCTAATTTTTAATTTATGATGAAGTTGATTTTGTTTGTTAGAAAAACCATCAACTAAATCTCCATCAATTTTATCTAAAAGATTAGCAACCTCATTAGGTTCTAATCTGATAATTCCTTTTTCATTAATCTTTGGCATATCTACTTTGGCTGCAACATTTTTTTCAATTTTATCTTTTTTGAAATAATACTTAAAAAATGACCTTATGGCAGACAATTTGCGCTCTTTTCCAGCTGCGGTTGCTTTCAAATTTTTTCCATTAAACTTATAATTAGATAGATGTTCTAAAAATAACTCAATATCAAATGCTGAAATATTTTCTAAATCCTTCAATTCAATGTTTAAAACATTTTTTTTTAATGTTTCTTTAGATAAAAAATCAAAAAAAATTCTTAAATCATATGCATAATTTAATCTAGTTAATGCAGAAGTTTTTAAAGATACACCTACAAAAAATTCATTGACAAATTTAGGAAGTTGTTTAATAATTTCCTTTTGCCTTTCTATATTTTTTGCATCTCTATCCAAAAAATAATTACTCATTAACTTTAATTATATACCAATTTAAGCACCTAAGTCTATCTTTTTTTATCTAAAATTTTAAATTATTATTTTTTTACTTTTCTAAGATATTTCAACATATATTATTGATTTTAATATAAAAAATTGACTTTATAACATTAAATGCTTGACAATTTTTATGAGATTTTGTAAAATATTGTCATGTTTTATTCTCAAAGCGTATTAAAATGTAAAAAGAAACTTATTAAAAAGCGAGTTAAACGTTTTCGTTTATGTATAAATGTTTTTAAAAAATATAAAATTGATTTGCGTAATATTTTTTTTCCTCAGTTAGACCCTTTGATTGACAAATTTTTAGCCGAGGAAGATTGTACTTATGATCCGCCACTAAAATTTATTAGACCTGACGCTGATGATGAGGTATTCCAAATTTATTTTCCCTTTAGAGCAAAGGAGCATTTTAAACGTGCTATAGAAAGCGGGCGAGTACTTCCTGTTCCTAATTTCATTTTAGCTTTCCATAAAAAATATGATTATTTAAGCTATAAAATGTGTATAATTTGGAATAAATATTTTCCGAATGATGTTATTCAAAATATGAATGTAATATGCAAACTATTAAGGGGTGTACCTGTACACAAGGTTTTGAAAAAGCGTTATGAGCTAACATTAACAACAACAAGACTTGATTTGGTGGTGGAATCATTAAGAGTAAAACAATTACAAAAATTGAACTTGCTATAAAGATAATTTTATGTGCAGCATTAATAATTTCACTTGTAATAGCTGGATGGCTAAATTTTTTACGTTCTCTTAATTTTGAAGGGACGTACTTTAATTTTGATGTGTTTATTGAGAGACGAGAAGCTGTGTTGCGGGGGAGAGATGCTGTTATTTTTGAGCCGAAAATTGATGGGTTTAAATTAGTGGGAAGAGAAAGTTTTTTAAAAAATATAGATTTTTTAAAAAGATATTTTGGGTTAATAGATAGGGAAATTATTTTTGAAGAAAACGATAAATATGGAATTAAGGATATTTTAAGTGGGGAGTTATTGATTAAACCTAAATATGAGCGGTTGAGTTTTAATAGAGGTATTGCAGTGGGTGAGTTGAGTGAGAATTTCTATTTGTATTATAATGGTGAGTTGTTGGGTGTGAGTGATAGACGGGTGAGTATTTGGGATGTATATGGATTTGTTTTTCAGGATGGATATTTTTTTGATGTTAGGGTTAAGGATTTTTGCTTTAATAAACCGCTTGTTGTGGATAATGATTTTATATTAGTGTCCCCAATGGATGAATTTTATGATATTATGCTGGTTGCAAAAGCTGTTGGATTTGATATGTTGTTTGGGTTTAAATGTTTTAAGTATGGTCTGCTTGTTGAGCCTAAATTTATAAGATTGGCTCCGCTTAATAATGGAGTCTCTATGGGGATTACTCAAAAGGGAATTCGTTATTTTTTGGAGATATGCAATAAAAACGAAAGACATATTTTAGAGCATAGAGTAGTGCAAAACGATATAGAGATTTTTAAGTTTAATGATTGTGGCTATGCAGTTTTTTGGTGTGAAGATATAAAAATGTATGGTGTTATTAATCGAGATTTTAACATTGTAATTAGAGCTGTTTTTGAAAATATTTATACAAGAATTTTAGATAATAAATTTTTACTCTGCTTAAAAACCAATGCGTTTTTTGATTTTGAATTGGTTAAATTGAGTGATAGTTTTTGTCAGATTTTTATATGTTATGAATATTATATCATATATAATATGGGATTATTTTTCTTAAAAGATGTAAATTTAAATTCCGTCATGTTGCAAGTGAATGACAATGAATATATAAGGGAATTTGACTTTATTATGTATGTGAACGGGCGAATTATGGTTTTATATAATGATTATTTATGGATATTTGAAAAGATTTAATTTTTTGATTATTCTAATTAATCAAAATAAATAACATATAAACAACTTCCTAAAAGCAAAATATTTTTGGTGTTCAAGGTTTGTTGGTATGCAACTTGGGAGTTTAGAATCTTCTTCAGCAATGCGTTATTTGTAATTATTGCAACAAGATATTTTTATCTTGCAGAAGAAAAATTAAAAAAAGAGCGTAAAAAAATGAACAACAATTTAAAGATTTTTAAAATGTTTTTACTGCAGTCGGCACTAAGTTTTTTGATATTTTTGTAGAATTTATCTGATTGGTTTGTTGTCAGGATTTTGCTACAGAACTAATGGACAGTGTTATAATGGTGACATTACATCACTTCGCAAAAGCTGTCTTTTGCGAAGTGATGTATCATAGGAATGTGGCTTGTGCATGGTATCACTTTCTCACCCCTTTTCTATCTGTGCTGCGTGTGTATAATCGCAGACTATCCCCATGACTAACTGTAT
>Ga0131853_10002121_pt1 | contig 35632 bp, 21 predicted proteins | sample TergutLab28metaG_FD_92764 | JGI IMG/M metagenome (GOLD analysis project Ga0131853, IMG submission 92764) | Labiotermes labralis P1 segment gut microbial communities from Petit-Saut dam, French Guiana - Lab288 P1 (version 2) (version 2) | ecosystem: Host-associated > Arthropoda: Insects >... | reverse complement strand
GCGCGCGCGTGAACAGCTTCTCTTCACAAGTGTTAACGTGACAATGTCAGAATCCCCGAAGATATGGCAATTACAACCCTAACGTCGTGTATCACCAACGTATGATTATGTATTGAACTTGTGAACAGAACCCACTACACACCATTCAGACGGCTGTGAATGAACTACATTATTCCGTTTTTCCACATTAACGGAGCTGTTTTAGCGCTGCTGAATTTCCATGTTCCGTTTTTCATAAATAAAGGTTCCGACGCCACAAGCTGAAGCGTCTTCGAGGGAAAGCAACGCGATAGTAGCACACAACACACGCACACACATTCAGAACTGCACTCTCAGGGTAATTAGAGCTATTATACAATACACACGAACTTGCGAAGTGAAAAAAACACCACAGAGAACAAAAGACCTACGTGTAGCGCTCGGTCGTGATCACCTGCTGTTCGGACCGCACACCTTCCAGCTACTGTGGGTAAGGGTCGCGCGCCCGCCTGTAATATTCTGACGTCACGAACTACCCCTCTCTCCGACATGAAACAATATTCGCCCACGCCGCACAGTGAGTTCGGACTACATGAAATCGGGTTGGAGGATGATCGGCCAAGGGCGACGTGTTATTCAAATGTGCCAAATGTATCGCGGTCCACCTGAACGCATCTCTGCGGTCACTGCAGTTTCTCGCGGTTTTACTCAGTCGTACGAATGGCACTGTTTCCTTCCCTGTTAGCGCCTTACAAGAAGCCAGAGGCAGGGTCAACTGAATTATTAGCCTAAAATATAAAATTTAAATGTATGATCATGGCATCATAGTACCGTACTTTCTAATTTCCTACAAACATGGTAGACGGGCGATCTTATTGACAGGTCCTAAAATAATGCACGGTAACAGATCACGTAAGACTCTGTTAATGTCATACCGTTATTTCTGTACGATTCAAACAACACAACATGATATGCTGCCACAACACCTCGTTTGCAGATACGAATTGAATTGTGAATATTGTAACATAACTTTAGCAAGGAACAAAGCCCCCTGATGATGATCTGACAAGATCGAAACATGTCGGAGTGTTTTAAAATGTTTTATGTGAAATTATATGTGCATTCGTTGGTTGATGAAGTGATTCTACAAAAAATGCACGGTGCTACAATAAGATTTATAAACATAACAGGCCTTGAGATACTTTTCTTTAACTCTCTGCTGCATGACAAAAAAATAAAAAAATAAAAAAACCCCTGGGGCTAGATATGTGAGATTTAGTATGCAAACCAACAGTAAACCTCTCCACACATCTGTAAATTTAATGCTGTTTGGAAGTCAACAATTACAAACACGGTGACGACGCGGGACTTTGAGGTTACATCCGACAAATTTAACGTACAACTTTAATCTGTACTTAAATAATGTGTTCTTACACTGTATTAATTTTTTATGGCATCTCCAAGAAAATGCAACAAGAATCGGATTTTTTAATGGTAACGCTCAGTAAACCAGGAATGCTCGAGCCAGTTTTCATGTTAGTTTTATGACACAGGGTAGTCTTGTAGATGGTAGAACCCTCAAGACAAATGCAGTATATATACCTCTCAAACGCTGCTACACAATACACGGTGTCAAAACCCTGCAGATCGCAATCTGAATCTTCAATGCCACGAAACCCTCAAAACCTACAAGAAACCATCACGCATGTCATCAGCAGTGCGACTGCAGTTGTGAAACTGCCTGTGGTTTCTAAATTTATAAAAAACGATTTGTAACTGCGCAGTATCTATTCTGAGACACACCCGCCGTTACAACCAATGGCATCGCAGCACCCCACCCTAACAGACGCAGAGCACCGACCCCGCTGCCACAGCAACGACATCCGTCGGTGTGAGTGGAGAACTTTGAGGTCCCCCAGACTAGCATAACAGTATGTTTCCATGAACACAGACGCTTTGGCAAGAGGGGGGGTTGGAGGGGGGGGGGACTGTTATCGACGAAGCTACTAGCGGTATCAAAAACTTCTCTTTGCGTACAACCAGAAATCACCTACCGCTAGCATCACAACGCTTGTAGAATTTCTACACCACACGAGGCTTGCGTGATTGCACACTGGAAGTGACTTCTACACCATGTTCGACAGTCATCGGTAACATCGTGTAGACGTATTACGCGCGGAACGCAGCTTGCTTGGAGTCCACTTCGAGTTGGCAAGATATTAGGATAGAGGCTATCGAGACATGAACAATACTAACACCGTTAACACCATCGCCGGTCGAGGCATCAACCATGGGGAAGGGTCGAGCTACTGCCGACTGTGCGTTGCGGGAGGAATATGTGAAACGTGCATAACCATTGTAATGTAACGCGACTGGGCGAGGACTGGTTGGACACCAGTTGGCCACGACGTAGGTCAAAGTACTTTGTTTTCAGATGACTACTGAAGCTGATTTATTGGAGGTTGCTGCTACAGGAGTGTTTACAGTTGAGTCTAGTTGAAGTACAGTTGAAATGATACCCCAGACAAGCGATGATATTATTAAAGTGGTGCCAAAATGAAGACTCGCTCCAGTGACCTCTGCCCCTGAGCTGACTGAAGTTAGTCTTGGCTTTACATTAATACAATAGTACTTATACAGAGTTTCTTGGGCGTTGGTCGGGCTGGAGTCTCAATCTTGTGACTTCTAACCTTAATCGTTGATTGGCTGTTAATGACGTTATGCCTGCTTCCTTATATGGTCACAACGTTTCCAATTGGCTATTAATTGCATCTTCTTGACCGTCATTTTTGAAATGGGACTTCTGAGAATCGTGTCACAAGATGACAGTATTCCCTTCACAACGCCTGTCAACTATTACTCTAGTATGACACCATTTCCTTCACACATCTTATTACAGTCTTTCAACTCTTATTCCACTAGAGTGAAATTGTTATTTGCTCCTTAGATATTGTGTTGACAGAGTACATTAAAGCTTAAGACAACTGCTGGAGTATGGGTGACAATGATTAGTACTAAAAGAAGGCATCAATATGCTTTCTCTTTTTGACACACTCAGCTCTTCCACTCACGCCTTATTACACATTACCTGTATCGTGTAATGTATATGTCTATGATGTTCGGCTTAGTTTAAATTTTTTTTTTTTTTTTTTTAGATGCCCATCAAATCGATCAACTGGAACATCACAGACTGAAGATGTTTGAAAACAAGTGTGCTCACTTCTGACAGGGCACTTGCGCGAATATTTTAGATCTAAAAGAGAGAAGCGCATATTGAAGCGTTTCACGACTTGCAACCATTTCCACATTAAAGATCAAGGAAGTAAGATGGGCGGGGCATGTGGCAGGCATGGGGAGAATGTACACTGAAGTTACGTTATAAAACTCACAATGTAGGGACCACACGGGAAACCAAGGTGTCGATGGTATAAAATTAAAGTGAACTAGTAAATGAGGATCGTGCTACAGTATTAACTAGATGCACCTGGCTCAGGACAGGAAGCAGTGCACGGCTTGTGCGGACACAGTACTGAGCACTCGGTTCTATAAAATGAGAGAAATTTCGTGACTAGCTGACCGACTATCAGCTTCTGGGGAGGGGGATTTGTTCTGTAGAGTCCACTGCTGTTCTTGAACGCCCGAGCAAAACGGGGTCGCCACAACCCGCTCAGCAGCAAGCGTTCCCATCATCGTCTCACTGGCAGCACTCTACGGCAACTGTGGGCACAATGTCATGCAAGGAACACACCTGGCGCAAGCAGAATTTCTACGCAGAAAATGTGTAATTATCACATGATCGTATCCGCAACACGAGTTGCACCACTGATCATCATACACCCGACGGGGAGGCGCGCCGCGACGACTGGGGGTCGGGGAAGGCCACACAACAGGCAATCCAACAGTTACTACGTCTGAGCGTGACGTCATCTCGCGCGTTACGTAAGGTACTTGGCCCCTTACTGATATATCGAAATGTAACCTCTGCGTAACCTTTCCAGACTTCGGTTGCCTCCTGACGATATCCAAAGCGAAATGCTTGGTGTAGGGTCACCTTCAACACTCGGCACCTCTGTATTTCCACCCGAAGAAGATAAGAATTTAGTCTGGATTTCAAAATAAACTATATAATGGTTCCTACGTATTTTTCGATCCAGAAGACTTGAATCCTCAGAAGCATCGTCGTGAGCACCTCAGATCTCGCACAATATCGTATCTCGTCTTTATAATGTAGCTGCGGTGACTTTTCTGGGAAGTAGGAACCCAGTTTTAAATATTCAGCACATGAGCTTCGTCAGGGTCTCTTACGGCTACGACCCGCTGTACCTGTTACCGTGCACTAACAATTCTCAGCCTAAGGACTAAGGCAATCGTCACAACTATGTTTTATATCGACGCTAATCCTGATCAGGGCAGGCCAGTCATCTCGGTGGCCTGTGCGAAATATGCCTGGCATCCCCAGCTAGCTCTCCGTTTTATTTACATACTGTTTCACGTTATTTGTAGCGGGCGCGCATCAGTCTTAATAAATAGATGTATCTAAAAATTAACTGCATTACCTTGAACAGAAAATGGTAGTGAGTAGAAAAATATTTACTTAGAACGCTTCAACGCAAGTCCATTTCTCTCGCTTTCATGTAAAAGACACAAAAATACCTTTGTCCCATAACGGAAGGTTTTGGATAAAAATCCCAGGATGCGGGACAAATTCCAGATATGCCATAAACATGATGCATTTCATGAAATTACGCAACGTCTGGCATACTGAAACGGAGGTCCAGCTGCGGCAAATGAGAGGGGAGCTTTGCATTTATCAAATACTGCTTTGAATGCATTCATGCATTCTCTGTTGATTTTAAACATTTCCTTGCTGACACATAGGCAAAGTCCGCCGAATCAAAACAACAACTTTTCGTTCATCGCCTTCCTGCTTCCAGACACTTCCCTTGCGATCACACCAGAGTGGTCTGCTGCATGCTTTCTTTCTGTGGCCCCAGTCACCCTTCCGGATTCATCTTCTTCATAACCGTGTACCGTCAACAGTTACTAAAGGTACGCACATATGTAAAGGGCGCTTTAAGTATTGTGAAACGACAGAAGGTGTTCAAGTATGAGCAAATATGCCGAGGGAATGGGTCGCTTGTTAAATACATCAAAACTTTCTGCGAAAGATTCACAAAAAAGTTCCACATTCGTATCCGACGACCCCAAAATTTTGGGGCCCTGTGCGACCGGCCCTGATAGTACCAAAGACGTGAACAATTACGAACATTTGCAAAGAATACCTTAACATAATCCGAAAGAAATGATTCGCTATCGGTATTTTAAATAGGCACTGTGAATTTTTGTTGCCTGACGTCGACAGGGTCTAGCAGGGGGGCATCTCGTGACACTGCCCGAATCCAAATGTAGCGGCGCGTGGACGGCGCCGGTGCCTGACGTCATCTTAAAGGTCTGTCTGTCAATGGAGAAGTTCAGGGGGCATATTGGAGCAATCGTAACTGGCCGTGTACTGCAAAAAGTATCTATGTACACCGAGAATTTGGTAGCGTTTAAGCGGCAACCATGAAGCTGGTGAACCGAGGTTAACAACTATAATGGCTTTATGTTCTGTAACAAACAAGCATTTTCATGGTTTCAATGCCGTGTATTTTACTGGTAAATCACAAAATCTAAAATATTTTCAGATACTAGGGCGTGGTCATCTGGAAAGGATGTGAGACATCAAAGAAACGTATCCATTAACGTTTCATACAAATCTAAAATATAAATAATTCTAAAACCCCGCTTCTTTGAAACAGACACCCTGTGTTCTCCATGTTCGAGCTACAGACGGCCGTTGGGAGGTAAGATGGGATCAATGAATCGGATGACATAGTGTTTTACGTAGGTACGCTGCAGGTCCATTGGCGCTTCGTGGAACGCCAAAGCTACGAATCAGTAACGGTTAATGGAAACCAACATCAACAAGCTTCATCGAAATCGGTGAAGCAGTTTTGAGACGAACTTAACGTACAACTGACGGCAGGGCACAACCACCACAATGCTCTCACAATGTGTTCGCGACTTCGTATCCCGCAAGCGTGTCTGATCAGTCTTGTATTACAATTCCGACAAACACCTTAACGATGGACGGGACCCGTCTGCAGGGAGTCTTACCTTTTGTCTGGATTATTATTCATAAACCCTCTATAACAGTGATTCTCAGGCCATTTCAACTCGTGTCCCACCGCAGTAAAACAATGCTTCTCTTTAATCAAGATGTGTCGTTCTACAGTCATGCACGTTTTTATGTTCAAGGAAGGTTTTATTTTAGAGACAACATCCTACCCAACCGACCGACCGACTTCAACCAGTGGGGCGGTCCCACCTGCTGACAGAAACTACTCTGTAGCAAGTGGCTTTGCGAAGAACAATGCGCCGTGACTCTGCGGCAACTTCCGCATAAATGTTGTGAGTGTGGCCTTTGATTCAGGGGAGCCAGTGCTGATACACTTCTACATGAAGGGCGTAGAGAAGCGGACAGTCTCTCGTTGGCCGTAAGTTCACAGCCCTTAGTGGGGCCTGGGCATTCACAAGAGTCCGCATCTTGCCTGAATATCGGGGCAAATCAGTGGGACATATATCTCAGCTTCCTACTTCCTTAGCGCATAAGACGAAAATGACCCACATACATTGGGCGGAATTATAACAAACCTACACACAGGCCGAACGGAGGATGCTGCAGACGGTACGGCCATTAAGCCACCTTAACCGCAGGAACAAGAAGGTTACAAAATACCCTCAAACAATATTCAGACACAAAGTCATATACAGATGCCGCATAACCGGCCCATTAAGACCACGTTCCATATAAGCTACATTAATTTTGATAGCAGGCCCCATGAAGAAAAGGAAGGTGCAAAACTCTTTACATGTCCCAGACGGTACTAAAATTCGCATCGTATTCTGATATACCGGTACCTACTTATGTTCTTGTACATGCGGCGCAGGTTCACTGCCTGTGACAGAACAGAAATCGGACAGCGGGGAGGATCTGAAGAAATTACGTGCATAAGTAACGGTATTAAGGCGGCGCCCCCCCCCCTCAATATAACCAGCACTCTTGCTCTAAGCAACAATACAGGCAATGTATGTATAACGTAACACTGAGGCGCTATCGTGCAACCACTGTTGCAGTGAAGGAACAATAAGTATTACGTATTCTGAGTGTGTATTTGTAGCCTTGGTTATCCAGCATGCAATGCGCATGCGCCATAATATCATCTGTGAAGACACAGGGTCTACAGTATTTTTCAACAGTCTCATAAACTGCACGATCATCGGGAAAAAAAAGTTACGGAACATAAAATGTAATTTAGAATTTCTCTACAACTTTTGTCTGAAACATTTCTCATTCTACGAAGAAATGAGAGAGATATGATCAAAAATGTATATTGGTCTTCCAGCAAAGTACTCGTTACCCTTGGCAGATTTTAATAAAACTTAAATCTTCTCGACACATTTTCGAAAAATACCAAATATAAAATTAAATGAAAATCCGTCTAACGGGAGCCGAGTTGTTCCATGCGGACAGGCGGTGAGAGGGGAGGCTAATAGTCATTTTGGCAATTCTGCGAATGCGCCTAAAAACTGCGGGTTCTAGTAAAAAGTGCAATTTCATATATTGGGTATGTGAAACTTGTAATGAACAGTAGCTCCACACTGGCCCAGTGTAAGAACAACTTCATTCGAGAAAATCAGCACACCCGATACACCTTTTAGTTACACAAACACAGTATACACTTCTCTCTTTCGCACATCATAATGGAATATTAGCTGTCTGTACTCACATGCCGGCGGGAAGGCCGCGCATCCTCTCGCGCGTATATGGGCGCATCTAGGTCTGTGACAGACGACGATATGGAGATGTTCCTGGAGCGCCCGGATTTGTCCGGTACCTGCAATAGCGCGAGGGACTGGGCGGCCGCCTGGGGTCGCAACGGATGGTCCTCCTCGATATAGCCCACCCCGTCATCGTCCTGGTCCATCGCTTCTGCAAACAATCATTCATTACAACCTCGCACAACGTTGCAGAAAAATATGTTGCACCCAACTTCAACCACCTACACGACGCCATAACCTGGAAGACCACAAATATAAGTCTTCATCGTTGTAAAAGCTAAAAATCTTGCACAATTTTCACAAAAATCTTGGTTTAACAGTTTTCGTTCGTTACATTTGCACAGCAATTTTCCGACAGAGGCATATTCCTGCAAACCACACGAAACCAGCTACTGCAACACATGACAGTTACAGGAAACCCGGAAATTCCCTTGTATAGAAACCGAATGCTCCTACTGTGATCACGTTTTCAGGTAGCTCAATCCACTTCACATTTTTAACCCCACTTCCCAAACATACAGTTATGTTCCTCCCATCTCCCATGGTGAACTAACAAAGCATTTGTCCAAACAACTTCTGGCAGAAAGTACTTATCGCCCGGTAAATATTTAACGAGTTACGCAAGAGGTGCAGTGAAAAAAAAAAGGCACGTATGCCTTCATGCAAAATGTCCGTCATTGTTGTCAATTTTAGCCAAAAGTGAAACGATCACACATATTTTATTAAAATTTCCGAATAGGAAATTTGATATTCTGGAGATTGGCATGCCTACGGACAAACACGGAGAAGGTAATCACCGCATTCTTACAACTGTTTGTTGTCAAGGCGGGAAAATACTAACAACAGTGGGGAATGTCTCGTGTGACCAAGCGCCACGTAGTTACAGCCACGTATAACCATACAGTCCAGCAGTAATACGACAAAGAGTTTCATACGAGCTTCATGTAGGAAGTATGATTGAGCAATGCAAATCAACATGAAACCGCCGTAACTTCACTAAGCTCGAGGTTAGGAACGGGTGGAGCTTTAACTCCAAACCCCCATCAGAGCCACCATTACCCTTACAAGACGCCAGTGGCACTGCGCCAAAGCTCCAAGCGAACGAAGACCAGAATAGCCAAGAGATACTGCCAGACCCAGTGTATAGCACTTCACAATGACCGAATCGCAACTTCGCAACACATTTCGTTATTAAAGTTTTCCTCCCTCTTAAGCCAAAGGGCCTCTATTTTCCCTTTCCGTCGAAGTTTGCAACCCACATTTTGTAGGCATTTCTTGTCTTAGCATTCTTCATGCAATTCCCCCCTCCCCACAAAGGACAACGAACAAAATGTAAGACTCCTCACTGCGTAATTTTCTACACTGCACTTATTACTTCATGCCTACATTCAACTAGCAAAACAAGCATTTCCAGTGTCAGAGCAACGTTAGGATGTGCCTGTCTACCGTATTCCAATACTGCAATAAGTACCAGCAAATCTGCCGCATTCAGTACGCCGAGTCTTGCATTTAATACCACTGGCCACAAGAGACATACTTAAACAGTTATTGCAGGGACATGGAACTACTGTCTAAAAAAAAAATCAATGATAGGCAATTCTTTCACGGTTGAACAAACCATTCATCAAATATCGAACATTTCCGCATGCATTCTTACACCGTTCTAGCAAACAATGGATATTTCAATGTGGAACCGTTTTACGTTTACGTTCCTTTCAATTTGAATTCTTCATTCCAAAATTTCAATGCACTATGCACAAATCACTATCTGTAACAGCAGCTACGATGTGACTGTTGTGAAAACAACTGACAACACGAAATTCAATATTTACCTTCATATCGTTATGCAGTTAACAAAAATCATGTTATGATGCAGTTTCACGGTACCAAAATGATAAAGTTTCTTGAATTCTCAGACAACAAAAGTGTCACAGTTACGGTGTGTGACCAGGTCTCACCCTTCGTGCAATACAAACCTGTACTAATGATGCAGCACTCGACACACACTAGCGCACACGTTCGCGGTCAGAAAGCGACTTCTGTTCTGCGAAGTCCATCCGCGGGCCAAGGGCCAAAATAAGCAAGCAAAAGCGAAGGTGATAGGCTGTCCCACAAAGCAAATGCCATTACAGTGCTGCGGCTCCAAATCAAACTTCAATGCAACGAATTTCGCAAGAATCGGGTAATTTGGAAGTGACGGGGCAAACCGAACTGGATATCATTTCCGAACTTTGGAACATGGCTATGAAAAGCCAAATTCAAGTACCAAAAAAGGAACATAACTAAGACGAGACAAATTGAAGTATAACAAAAACTAATTAAGAATGGTTGGGCATAAAATCGAGCAAAATACGTGGGGTGCTACAACAGCTCAGCATATATCCTATCAATTTTTATTCACTTATTCATTTGCTTACTTTATGACCCTATGAGTATCTTAGTCTATACGGAGTCGATGACAATTGTGAACGGATGCGAAAGAAAGACTTCGCGGTCTAATTTCAAGTACTAGCTTAGTAGTTCTCTGAAAAAGTTGAGATAGACCCCCAAAACCGTCTCATAACTCCCCGTCTGCGGGTCAAGACTGAAAGGAATCTAAATAAGCAGCCGCGGCGCCACCCACTGGAACAGACGTCCGTTCTGTACACATTGCAGTGGTTACTTTAAATACAGAACCCCAAATGGGTGACGAGCAGATTTCTGCATTCCTCTCACACATTTCCGGCAGAGTTGCGCCATCCTGCGTGCGTCACCATGTGTAAGGTCTGTGTTCCTTATGTTAACCACTGCAGTGTTATCCAAACGCACCGGTGTAACACAATGCATTAACACAGAGACGTATCACAGCGAAACATGATGGCTGCCTACTTACAGGTTACGTTCCTGTCTCATCTTGAAACATATGGCTTCTCTATTACAAAACCAACCTGCTAATGCTGTTTAGGGTCATACCCGCTGTTTGTTGCGGGAATCAAATGAATCAAATGCTCTGTTTGGGCAGAATGCAGCTCCTTGGTATTAGCGCGGGTGGTATAATTTTATGGGTTTGAAACTTGATCTCTCACCTTAAGGGACGAACACAAGCAAAGGATATTGAGAACAGAAAAATTACAAAGATATTTGGGTCCAAGATGGACATAACAAGAAGCTGGGCAAAACAGTACAATGCAGAACTGTATGTTTTGTAGTCCACACTAAAAAACTGTCAGGGTGAACAAATCATGCAGGATGAAACAGCAGGTCTGTGGTAATGTTGGACTTGACGATACTGGGTTTGTGGCAATGTGTAACTTGGTACTACCATGACTGTGATGTTTAACTTTGTGATACTGTGTTTGTGGTGATGTTTAACCTGATGCTGTTGGGCCTGTGACATTTAAGTTGGCTCACAGGCTAGTATTTACACCATTCATATACACTTACCATTCCTCAAAGAAAGAAGGGAGTAATGGGGAAAACGTTTTCTGTTTGAAAATAACTGTCCTGTTTATAAGAAACCTGGTAATTGGGGTTCACAACCAAAATTGCTGGACGAATTATATTATTTTTTTTAACATACCTGTGAACCATAATATAACTTTACCTATTCCCAAAATAAATTAACAAAATCCCTCAAAAGATGCAAGAAAAATGCAGTGCAATATAACAATATAAATCTGGTTAATATTTTAGGTAGGAAAATTATTTAAATAATGCACAGAAGCCCACTTACTATCCCACAGAAAACAAACTCAGCATTACAAAAGCCAAGCAGTTAATCTTGTTTGAAGAAATAACAGCTGTGAACTGTCACACAATCAAACAAATTACACAGGTAAAACAAAGAGTATTTTAAATATTAAACCAGGTGGTACAAATAGTAACCAGTGTACTTCAAAGCGTTAGGATGTACAAGTTCCACTTGAAACAGTTTCATACTGTGAACATTAAAAAAAGTACACAACATAGAAATTTTGGACTATGAGCTCTGCCATAGAAAAGATGAAAGAGTAAGGAAAACTGTAAGAATGGACATGGAATACTGTACATGAGCACTCCATGGAGTATGCCTTCCCACTAAAACTTGATAGGTAATGGCACGATCTTACGCTGAACACTGATGTGTATGAAGAAGAGGATTTCCAAATGTAACATCGGGATGACCGTAAGTATGCATATCATTATACTGTGTTTCATAAACGAAACCCTTCCTTGATCTGGCGCGCACACACACACACACACGCACAAAGCGCACAACACACACACCACACAACACACAAAAAAAAAAAACCCTCTCCTCCCACACCAGATGGACAGATGGTATAAGAATGGACGTTACAGAATATGAAGACAGACACTGAGTTGGTTGGGTTCAGGGTAAGATCAAGTTTTATGGTAAAGAAGAAGCAAAAGGAAGTAATTTCTTTGTGACTTGGGTTGAACAGACTGAGTCATGAATAATATAAAAATCCAATACATCCAAAACAAAAACTGCTCAGACTTGGTTTAAAGTACTGATACACAGATAGCCTTAAACTCCGTGGCCTTAGTCCGCACGCGAACTATACCGACAGAGCGGCCGCCGCCGTTCGGCGAAGTTAGTGCCAACTTTTGCGTATAGAGGGGTGTCACGTGGTCAGCGCAACGGGTCCCCACAGGCGTTAATCTCTGTTTTCTAGACCTGGAGCCGCTACTTTTTTCATTCAAGTAGTTCCTCAATTGACCTCACGAGTCTCACGAGGCTGAGTGGACCCCGTTCGAGACCCACTACTACTCAGAAATTCTGGTAGCGCCGGGGATCGAACCCGGGACCTCTGTATCTGTAGCCAGAAACTCTGACCACTAGACCACAGAGGCGGTCGATAGCCTTAAACACAGAACCAAATGTGTTTCAACAGTTACTTTCTTACCCCACATCACTATAAAGTGAAATTCTGACACAGAGACAACATTAAAAAACTGGCGATATCAAATACATACAACTGTAACTTGCCTGCTTGTTTCTCTTTCCTACTGTATATGCAACACAGAACACATTATTCTTGCCAATATGTACTACAGCCACAGCTGTTAAAGATCGTGGGTTAGTGCTTTGGTTCAGTTTTTGTATGCAATTCAAATCCATACTACCAACTTTTTTTTTAAATTACATAACTACATTTTATCTTCATGATATCAGTGTTAGTTCTCCTTAAAGTTTCAGCTACTACATACTATGCTACTGACATGAACCATATACCCCATCTACAGAATGGGTCCTACCAATTTTTAAACGACAAAAATAAACCACTGTGGTGCCAATAACAGATTTCTGAAAAGGGTGAAATTATATGGCACAGAATTTGGACAGAATGTAAGGGCATAAAATTTCAGATGAAAACAGCTAAGACAAAATGTCTATGCTGTAGTGTACCACAGGAAAAGAAATATACAAACATAAACTAATTTATAATATCAGTAAAATTACAATGGATATGAAGCAGTATTTGCATGAAGAAACATTTATCATGCTGAGATGGGTCCAACAAGATGCACGAGCTTCACTCTCACCTAACATATAAAGTAGAAATCCTCCATTCAGCCTGGTAGGAAGAAAATTATCTCTCACTAGTGAAAATGACAATGTCTTTGGAAGCCACAACTCAGCACCTTCCTCATTACACAACACAAATGTGCCCCTGAACAATCCCAGTAAATACATAAACATAGCAAGGAGAAGGGCCAATGCTGGCTGCAAACCTGCATTCATTATCTGTCTAGCCATTTGGGAATTTTACAATGGATGAGACCCAGAACCAAAATCTAGTTGTGCCACTACACCAGCCCATAAGAGGAGACAAGCTTTCCTGAAATATATACAAAACACTGGAAATCTCAAACCACAAACAGGAAATGGGAACATGATACAGATTCTGGAAGAAGTGACATCATCAGCAAGGGAAAACTAGGACAAGATAAAAAGAAAGATACAACTGGTCAAACCAGAGGGGAACATTCAATGATAGCATACATAATAAAGACAGTTAATATCACCCACTCTAGCTTCACATACAGTGTACCATACAGTTCACATAACTGGGTACTTTCTCAGTCCCTCCATGCACATACTGGGACAGAACCTCATACCATTCATAACACTTCTCTCAGTCTTTTCCTGTCTCCAAAATCAATGCACACAATGTACTAGCACCATCACAGACAGACAGACTGGCTGCTTCTTACCTTGCATGTTAAAATACTGACAACTGAATCCTGGCTCTACAGCTCACTGGAAAACTGAATGAGAAAAACTTCACAGCTGACTGGAAAAGCAGACGAAAGAACTTCACAGCTCAGAACAATGGAAGAGAAGTACTTCACACCTCAATGGAACAGGGGATGAGAAAAAACTTCAGAGCTCACTGAAACAAAGGGTGGAAGATCATCACAGAATGCTGCAGCACAAGATCGAAAGAACTTCACAAATCAATTGAAAGAGATTGGGCAACACCACATAGCCTGCTGCAACACAGGGTGGGAAGAATTTCACAGCTCACTGGAACACAGAATGGGATAAACTTCAAAGGTCAACAGAATATAGGATGGAAAAAACATCAGAGCTCACTGCAGGATAGGATTGGATGAAGTTCCATTCCAACTTATAGAATATAATTACAGATAACAATGCAAGTACACAAGTCACAGATCTAACTGCCAGTGAAGAAAATCAGTGGAACATATGAAATGTGGTTTGTTACCTCACATAATGCTTTTTCTTCTCCTCTTCCTTTCCAAATCCAGTTGCAACCACCAGGCAAAAACTGAGAAGGTAAAAAAAGGCATCACAGTCTATCACAAGTTATAAATTCTCAATACACATATAAATATAAAAATTGAGCACATACCTTTCTTTGAGATCACTCCAGTCTTCTAAGTAGCACCATAGTTTCTACATCACAGTAATTACAATGTCAGACAGCAGCATACTAGCTATTAACAATGCATCATTACACCCAAAAATAGTCAGTGCTTAGTGATACAGGAAACACCTGTAAACCCCAACTGTTAGTCTCCCTTATTTATATCCATTTCCCAGTCAGTGATCACCCCATGTTTTCCCAGCTTACTCATTTACAATTTTCATGTTTATTAATGTCCCTCCAAAATATCTGATCATATGTGTGACATCCATTTATTGCTACAGCAAATTTAAAATGTCAGGGATGCACATGACAAGAACATATTGCAGCATACAGCTATGTCACACCATTTCATCATCAGCCTCTGCTGTGCTCCTACGTGTGAGCAAACGTGCAGATAGACAGACAGACAGACACACACACACACACAAAACCAGCCAACCCACTCCAATGTCAGATTTCTAGATGCAACGCTCACTGACAATATCAAGCCTCTGCAAACAATCTACGTGAAGGGATCCTCAAATATTTGGGCTTATCCAAGGCTCATTATTCACATAAATGATGAAGAAACAATGCCAATCTATGTCAGGTCTCAGACTCTTCAGACAAAACCTTACTTACTCCATGGAGCCGAGTCAGCCAATCAACAAATTCACTGCATTTTATGAAACCCAAAGGTTCATTACCGCATTCACAAGTGACCACCACCCGTCCCTATCCTGAGCCATATCATCTCATAACCAAATGAAAAAATGTCATATAATAACAATAAGAGATAATGTAGGGTATGGGTTGCCACTCTGTTCTTGGTTATATTGAACAATGTCCGCCATTACCATTTCACACATCTGATGGTGTCTCTTCACTACCATCTTGCTTGGGAAGCAAAATATTATTAACTATATATGGAATGAGACAAATCAATATCATACAGAACATGAGGAGAACCTGTAATAAAATAAACCAAAACATCCATCAAAATTAACTCAAACTGCTGGTCTCTGTGTTTCCTACAAATCATAGCACAAAGACAAAACTGAATTCACCGTGAAGATGGACAAACCTTCTGATGGTGCATTTACACAAATATTATATATCATCTTTACACATAAAAAAATCTGTCTACAGAGTCATATGAGTGTGTATGTGGGTATTTTCTTAAGACAAAGCCTGTAACAATTAGCACTGACTTTCCTATCTACATGCTACTGCCTCACATTTACACTTCATAATGAAACACAGACAGCACTTTACACTTCTGCAATACATCAAAAAGTATTCTGTCTTTACATTAACTCTTATTCAACAGAACACTGACTCCTAAAACTAATGGTCATATTTCTTAACTACTGATAGGCCCACACATTTCTGTGGATGGTTGTCTCCATATGTGACAATTATAATTGTTGAAAAGTGCCTGTTACTGAAGTCTCAACAAACCATGTTACTGAAGTCTCAACAACCAAGACACACTTTTGTGCTGTAAATGAAGAATGACGCTAAAAAAAATGGAGGAATCAGAACACATTTTTGTGTAACTTCCGTAAAAACATGTCACTTGAAAGATCAACACATAAATGAGAGGACAATATGAAATTAAATCTTTTGGTAACAGGTTATGAAGGTGAACTTGCTCTAATGGCAAGACCTGTAGCACCAGAAATGGGTTCATCTCACAGTGCTTTATGTCAAATTTGGCTGAACCAGCAATTTAGCACATCCAATGGACCAAATAATTAAATGCAGTTAAAAATTCCTGCAGGAAGAGTTAATAATTTGCCACACCTCAAATGGTCCATTCAAACTAGCTGTTACAAGGACATAAATGCAAATAAAAGCCTGGACAAAGCTACTATGTTGAAACAATAGGAATATGGATGGAGGCCAGAACAAAGTTGCTGTATTGAGACAACAGAAACATTGCTTCAGCATACCACAGCTATAAAGCAGTGCTTAATTCATAATTCTGTAAGGTGAAAAAATACAGAAAATGATCATTTGACCAGCCATAAACCTCAGCACTTACAGTAACACTGCACATTCTTTCTGGCTACATAAATATCAGTATCACGACTTTCGAACAAACCACTAAGTTCTAAAGTATTCTATGCCATTTCTGTAAGATTGAAAAAAACAATCTACAGCACAAATCATTTATGCATTTACTGTATTAAGCACTCCTTGTTAGTTAACACAGCTAATGTAAAACAGGTACCGCAATACAAATTCACCAGAACCACTTCAGCTCCATACAGGAACAATCTTATCAGTCCTGCATAATGCTACAAACTAAAATAAAATCCCTGAGTTTCTATCATCAGTCTCATTAATAAAAAATCCTTCTAAAACTACAAAAGTTTAGTATATCTGTAGCAACAACAATATCTGATGTATGCCTGCCACAATACTGAACACGATTTTCAGATTGAACTGAATTAGATTCTCCCTTGTTAATAATATAAAAGAAATGATTTTGTATATGAATGTACAAATATAAAAAGGTCCATCTCAGTGCCGTGATGTCACCAGTCACAACATGAAACATGTTGTGTCACCAGCTGAAGACCAAATCAATTACACCATAAAGAAAAAAAACCCTATTCCCAAACCCATACCAAAAACCATACTGAGGACACAGCAGGCAGTCCCATGCAGAGTGGTACTCAAGCTCTATCCAGCTGTCCACCACTGTGCTTCCCACCAGCACCCTCCACCCTTAAAGTCAACCATACCTAACTTTAGTCATTAGTAAATGTTATCACATGTTTGTCAATACCAACATCAATCTAACTGAATGACTGAATAGCTGCAGAGGAATACAGGGGAATACACTGGAGAAGAAACTGTAACACCAAATTTAAGGGTGATGCAGAGGAAGTTAATCCATGGGACACCTTTTCATGCCCTCAGTACGGTAGTTGTTTTAGTGACCCCTGGGTGTATTTAATAATATAATCCAAAGTCACATATCACAGACGTGTCTGTGTGTCATAGGTACAACAAACAGCACACAGTAACCTTAATGAAATCTTTTACATGATTAAATATAGGACTGAACACCTCCCACTTTCAGAAATGTATCAAGAAGCAGGATTAGCCACATGTCACAGTTCTGTGGACTATTCTGTTACTGCAAGGCTAATTGAGATGTGATGATTAAAAGCACTATGAACACGTCTCATAATCTTCCTGATAGGAAAATGACTATGCCATGTATGGTCTCAGTTCAGCATTTCATAGAACACACACAAAAGATTATGAAGTTTATGGACTTGCAGACAGACAGACACTGAGAGAAGTCTTGTATAAAGAGAAAAAACAAATGTGTGTTGACACTGCATAGTGTACTAGATGGTACCAATGTTAAGGAGCAACATAAAGCCTCAAGTTTCAGGCAGAACCACCTACTGGAGATCGTCATGATACAGCACACCACAGTGTGAAACTTTACCACTGTGAACACCCCAGATCTTACAAATATACTCTAGTGACTAATTTGCAGGAATCCATTGGTACTCCAATGAATACAATACTTCAAAATGGTTATGTGTCAAGTTTCAGTTAAAGGATAATTTAAATTCTGAACATTCAATATAGAAGAACAAACACACACATGCACAGACATTTTGAGCCCCAGTGAGTAACAACATTTTGAAAGGAATCAAAACAAGTGCTTACATTTTCAGTGTACTGACGTACAAGCAAACGATCCTCTTATCATCTTAAGTTCTGGTTTCAGACACATGCAGCATGATTCAAAATACACAACACTGTATAATACTTAAGAAAATTCTTTCTTTTATTGCAGAATAGGAACTGTTACTAATCACCAACAAACTGCCTTAATCAGAATCATACAGAGAGAAAATTTGTAGTTCTGCATGCCATGAATGCATATAAGGGAGTGCAGGAAAGCCTGCACGCATTCTTAACCTCAGGATAGGAGATGGTGAGTGCTCAGCTTCATGTCCCAAACACTTCACTCCTGGAGGAAACAGCTCCCCATACTGATTGACTTTCATTAAACTAGAAATATTGGGCATTAAACAAACTCTTCAATTCATCTTCAAAGTATCTAAAAACAGCCTTGAATATCATAACATACAGTATACAAAAATATGCATATAAGACAGGGAATAGAAAAGATTTATGACTTTTCATCCATCAACCAATGGAAAAAATTCTACAAAAAGGAGACAAAATACAGATAGAAAAGGCATCTTTGCAGAAATATGAGTTTAAAATATTAAACAGTCACCCTGAAGATGGAAGCAGCACATTATTCAAAATATCAGAACAAACTTATGACCCCACACAGTGTAGCAATCCTGTAGACTATCATTTGAGCAACTACTACCATGAATGCCTCAAAATGTACAATAATATGCTGTACAAATATTGAAATCAATTTCATTTTATTTTATTTTACCTAAATATCAGGAGATCAGAATGGTCCATGCAAAATATCAGTGGAAGATAGTATGGAGCTCAAGACAGGCTAAACCTAGGCCTTATATGGTAGAATGTCACAACTAGGGGTGTCCAAAACAGCATACCATCATTTCAAATTCACTCTCAAGGCAATTTTAACATAATAGCAATATCCTGTCTCCAGGAAGGCATATCAAGCAACCAGCAAATGAAAGCTGTTTCCAGGGTGCCAGTGTGAAACACTGGCACACTGGAATCGGGAGTGGCTAATGGCCAAATTAAAAACAAAAAATGTATACTGCTTGTGACATCTGACATTATTTCACTCATGCTGCTTGGTGTCTGCATGATCATAAACCCATAATCTTCATTTGTTAACTTCATTATCCGAGGAATATAAACCTCCAGGTACAACAGTGCTCAAGGTAAAGGAACTAGTACTGAAAAAATGGTCTTCTAGGCCACACACACAAGCATCCCTGTAAACAACAATTATGTTGAATGGTGGCCTAGAACACACAATTAGCCTTGCAATGTTCCTACCACAGCACCAGAAATTGCTGTTAACACATGTGCAATTCTGGCATGACTTAACTGACTTCCTGTACCACAGTCATTCAGCAATTCTCTTAAATTAACTGCAAACATTATGAAAAATAAATAAATTAATCAATTAATTTATTAATTAGTAGTTGGTGTTCTAATACACTCTGCTCTAAGCATACAGAATGGCAGAAAAGTTGAAATAAAAAAATCTTATAGAACATAACACTGATTTAAACTCACAGCCATTATGCAGCTAACCAGAAGCCTTGCAGCTACAATATATACAACAACATCAGCCAGTGGGTTTTGTGGAATATGACTGTCAGGAAACAACAGGACCATGGACTGAGGGGCACAGGACAACACAAATGGCTGTTATCCTAAAACAGGAAGGAAAAACTGTAAGACATTAAAACACATTCATAATGAAAATGTTATAATACTCTGAATCAAAGATAAGGCTACATGTAGTGGCATCTACAGACAACAGCCATTGCATAAATCTTGTGTGGTTCGTAAGTTTTTCTTGGTATGACAGAAATGAAAAGGAACTAACAAGAGGACAAAGATAAAAACTTAAAAAACATACAAACCAAAAGTTGTAGCGAATGTACATTCTGTCAGCTCTCTGCTGCTGCAGCAGCAAATTTGTATCTGCACAACTGTACCAGTCTACAGTAATGTTTTCCAATTTCACTCATTCTTTAAAAGCACATTTTTTCCTTGGTACTGTACTTCTCCCTTTGTTTCTGTGATCACTAATTTTTTTCTGACACTCTGTCCAGAAAAAATAATTTATGGTGCAACTTGATGCCATCTTAGGCAACAGTAGTCTGTGGACTTGTTAGGTTTTACATATTTATTTCTCACAAGTGCACACACCCTTCATACCTGTGAATTATGGGAACATGTGGCACAAATTGACACATCTATATTTTCAAACACATAATTTTCCTATACAAGTGACTTTTGACACAATGATATGGGTTTTAAATAGACTAAATAACTTCATAAATTGTATACAATACAGAAATAAGTAAAAAGATTCAAACTATTGTTGTCATCCGCTGACAGTTAAGAACTTCAATACGAAATAAAAGACTAACAGCAGCATATAGCTAGTTAAGATTATAAGACAGTACACCATTCAAGTCACGTGCTACTTTTATTCTGAGTAGCCTCATAGCTTCAAACACTAACTAAACCAGGTGAAATGCAGAATTCACTGTTCGGTAACAGACATCCCGATAACAGCGAATAATGGCAGAAGAAATTAGACCCTGGAACACACAGCAAAGGTGTGGACCAAATCGAAGCTAATGATTCAGTCCACATAATGGATGACAGCGACATGCAGCATAACCTCATTAAAATCATCATATCAAGAGAAGGCAACGCTGCGAGCAGAATATGACAACAGCCCTAACTGTCGGCTGTCTGTCCAGCTACTCCATATAGTAGACATAATGGTCAACTGCATTTTAAATGTTAAAATGAATTTGTATATTCTCTAAGAGATGGCAATGGGCAAGACCGATTTATTAAGGTACAAGGGAAACAGTGATCAATGAAAGGTCAATGATTTTACGTTGATAGCGTTTGTAGAATGTAGCAGCTGATGTTGGGTTGGTGAACCTGACAATGGCACGTCGCTGTTTCGGCAACATCTGAATATTCTGCAAGACAAGAATAATAAACACCACCCAATTACAATGGATGCTAAGGATCAGCAAAGACACAATGCAAAGTTCAATGAATCACTGAGTCAGGGCAGAATTACATCTTGCCTAGCCTTGTGATATTGCCACTTTCATTTCAATAGTATCAGAGAAAAGGATGGGAATACATGGAGCTAAATAAAATATACACAACACTTTGCTTGGAAAATATCAAGGGAAGAATTTACTAAGAATGCTTCAGAAGAGGTGAAAGGATAACATTAAAATTAATCCTACAGAAACAGGTGAACTCCATCCATACTGGGTACAATACAAGACTAGTGTACAGTTTCTTAAAAACAGGCATTTCAATAATTCTTCAGTGAAAATCCTGCATCAGTTGGGTTGCACAATGTTTCTCACTTCATAGTCTATGGCTAATTTCATTCCAGTCAAAACATACTAGTTACTGTAGCATACATAAGAATTACTATTTTCAAGTACCATAAATTCTCGAATCTAATCCACACCCTTTTCACAGTTTCAGAGGGCTAAAAATGAGACGCGGATTAGAATCGTGTGCAGATTAGATTTGCGGTTGTGAGCTGGATTTTGGAAAAATGATAGAGCCACCGTACGAATTGTAAGAACGATACAATACAATAATTTATTATTTATAATATTATATAATATTTATAATGTATTATTCATCAGACTCACCATCATCACTCATAAATGAATCGTTATCTGTCACCCAGTCACTATCATCTTCATCTTCACCATCGTCCTCCCATAGAACGTCATCTTCGGATCCGTCCAAAGCATTGCTTATGCAACGCTTCTTGAAAGAATTGACGATAACATCCAACATTCAATATTATTCAATCAGTCTGCCTTGTAGGCAAGGGGCGGTTGAAGGAAAGGTGCAGATTAGAACCGTGAACTAACTTTTTTTTTGTTTAAGAAATCAAAAAAACTAGAGCCAATTAGATTTGGGTGCAGATTAGATTCGAGAATATACGGTAGCAACTTCTTTGGCGTTGTCTTCTTTCAGCAGTTACAGGTTATGAAAATTCTCTGCAAGTAAAGTGGCAAGGAAATGGATGTGAAGATTCAGATGTGTCACATCCACTGGACACACTACTACAGCAATAATGCTATCCCAAATCCTTGGAAGAGGGATGTCTGACAAATCATTTCACACAACCTCATGCACCACTTTTAATTGTGAATGGATATGATTATGTTAGTTCATATTTTACAATCACAAAAGGCATTAATATTTACACTATAAATAAATATGACCTGACATGCTAGTAATAATTGTATCTGTACATGGCCACTGGTAATGTACAACATGAGACAGATAGGAGACTAGTTACACTGGTCCATAATTGCTAAGTTTAGACAGATAAAATAAGTCTGACTTGCCTCAAGAACCCCAATGCCTCGGCACAGTGACTTCAACTGCTGCTCGGTCGTGCTGGCTGCCAAATTTTCAATTGACACTGTCTTGGTTCTGGGCAGCACTGGCTGCTCTACTGTCATGTCCTGTTGCAGTGGGGGCATCACTTTGGTTGTCACAACTGACCGACTGCTGCCCTGAAAATTTAAAACAATGCCTGTTCTCACCAACAGTGAAAACAAATTTGTTCCTTCCCTTAGCAAATTAATGTGCTGTCATGCTGGCTCAGTTCTACAACTGATGTGGTGATGTCAGAATTAAACTTCAAACAATGTGATGCTCTCCCCACAGAAATCCAAAGAGTTTATAAGTGACTGCATTATATGAAGTTTGGTTAGGGAAAAAGATAATATGGAATATTACAGTTTCATAACCAACATCCTCTGAACATCATATTATGAAGCCCTGACAAAGCACCAAGTGTTCATAATCTGTTTCCAGTACTGAAACAAAGTATTTGCAACTATAAACTGCAAGGTGGAAACAGTTGTAACATAATACCTGATAAAAGAGGACACAGGGTCTGTCACCAGAAAACATAAAACCCCATTGGAATAACAAACAAACAAATCCATTAAATAATCAATAAAAAATTGACTGACTGATTGACTGCCCTACTGACTGACATATGGAATGATTGGCTAAGTAACACCATACAGCAGAATCCTACTTCAGAAACCAATAATTCCTGAGTATGTCAAAAAAATTCTTGCACTTCATGGAGCCCAAAGGTTGAGTACCATGTTCAGAACAGCCTACTACTGTTCCATGCAGACAGGTGGACAAGCAGGCACATATGCGAAAGGGTAACAGTCACTTTTTGCAAGATAGACTCCTTCTTTATGAATATTCATGTCACAATGGCTAAGAAGACTTCAACCTGAAGATGAAGTTGTTGGCACACTTCCTCAGGCAGTGAGAACTTCCTGAGGAGAAGAGTGGTTCCAAATTCAACCCTCTCAGTGGGGTCTTAGGCCAACCTTCTCCAATTTACTCATTGTAGTCAACAATATTCAAACCAGCATGGAATTGCCTACCCTTCTCAGCTGACAGAAGAGTGAGGTCAGCATTCACCCCTAGGGCGCTGTGCAATTTCCTTTCCATACCAGTCAGCTTGTCTCTTGGAAGAGAGAAACCTGTGAGGTCTCTCATTGTTTCCTGTGTGACCTTCTAAGTAGCCTCCACCAGCAAAAACATTATGGCCCTATCCAGCCATAAATATGCCTATGGGAAACAGGGCCAGGGACTCTGCATAATTTGCACCCTCATGCAAGGCCCAGCATATGGCATCAGCCAGCACTCAGTTACTCTAGCTTGCAACTTCCTCCTTCACAGCATGGTGGTCAGGTGTTGTGCCTGGCTAAGACATTCAAATTTCCTGCATTGTCTGGTTTTGCTGTCTGTACTCTTGTGCACTTTTCTTGAGAGTGCTCTAGACAATCAGGACTCAATCTGAACTGGCCAGCTCACCAGCCAAGTGCAGGTAAATTACCAGTAGCTCCCAGGATAAGGCATCCAGTTCACATCTGGTGTGGTGACTCTGCTCACACTGGTGGATCCTTTCTATAGCTTAACACAGAATGTTGCAGAGAAATAGCAGAAAGTGGGAGATGGTGTACTTGTCTCTGCATCACAGGTATAAGGAGAAGGAACTAAGGAGTTTTGCTTTCCATGTTAAGAGACTTTCAATCTCCAGGCACAGCACAGAGCAACCTCTCCAACTGATGTATACAACACAAGATATGAATTTACCACAGTGGTGCTGCTGAAAATTTGTACTTTCTGCATGTGATGCTGTGTCCAGAGTGAATGGTTCCTGACATTTCAAAAGAACACAGCAGTCAAAAAGAAGTAGCAATATACTAGAAGTACAGCAGATCAATCACAGAAAGTGTATGAGGAGCTGTAAAGATGTGGCCCTGAAAAGGGGAGCTGTTAATATCCATTCCTCATTCAGTAACATGGGGAGAACAGAAATTCTGTGTTCTGGAATGAAAGACCATGCATACTCACAGCCTGTCGAGCTGGAGGACCTTGCTGTTGCACCACAATTCTCTGCTGCTGCTGCTGCTGTTGCTGCTGCTGTTGTTGCTGTTGTTGTTGCTGTTGTTGTTGCTGTTGCTGCTGAACCGGCTTGCTTCCAATGTTTGCTCCACGAAGTACCACAGTACGACCCCTTGAAACCTGCTGAATCACCTGTCGAGGCACTGGTGTCACCTGGTGACCTGCACTCTGTGTAAACACCAGTCTGCGTGATGCTGCAGGAGACTGGTTCACAGCACTGCTTTGCTGGGATGTTCGGACAATTCGTTGCCCTGCAGCTGCAACCTGAAAATGAGGGTGAAGCTTTATTTGACTGTACTGGATACTTCAAAACAAGTATATATATCTCTCTGTCTGCCTTTAGTGTCAGTGAGCATTAAGTGGCTTCAGCATCTTCTATATTACATTGCAGAATTTGTTACAAAAAAGCACATTCCGAGAAGTATGAATACACCTTATCATAACATCAACTTTATATCCAACTGGTTGCTGGACACTGTGGCTAAGTGGATGAAATGCATACTTTATATGTGAAGGGTCCTGCATTCAGATTTCACCCCACACACAAACTGTCATAAGCTATGTGATTTTCCTCAGTCTAACCGGGCAATCTATCTCAAATTAAGCCATGACCACAGCCTTCCACATCCAATCCAATTCATTACTCCCCACCTATCCTACCATCCAATGCAGTGCCAACATCATTAAATAAATTAACACAAGATGCCTGATTGGAACTGGGTACACTAACTTTAGTAATTTGCTTCAGTTGATATTCTATACATTGAATTGATCACATAAATCGCACACATTTCACTTCCTTTACAAACACAATTTATGAACTCTTAGCAGATACTTCCTTCATATTCACTACAACTTTATTTTCTGCATTATGCAGACTTTACTCTTCAGACCATACTTTCAATATTATGTTTATCTTTCATTTGTCACATTTGGGAACATTTTTCTTTGCATGTTCTTGTGGAAAGAGTCCTCTGTGCCTTGTCTTTACTTCTCAACAGTTCTTTGTGTGTTAACAAGTGTTGCACATGTAATTTTCATAATCTGTGTCTTACAATCCTCTTTAAAATCAAGCACTGTAGAGTCCTGAAGTTTAAGAACATCAGCAGATTTCAGTATTTCATAATCAAGCACTTCAGTATGACTGTATTCAGCTTTTGTAACAGGTTCTTACAAATCGCATGGTTGGTGAGTCAGCTCCTCCCACTACCTACTACTGCGCAGAGCACTGTAAAATCAGTTGGACTCCATCTTCATTAAGTGATTTTGAGTTTGTCTTTTCTGAAATGATACGCTCATTCAATCAATGAAGGTGTTTTATGCTTCCAAAAAATGTCTGAATTTTTTACTAAAAGTAAATTTTATTACTTTTTACACTGGTTGGGGTTTTTTATATTCTTATTACTGGTACATCATCAATAATAGGAACCATACAGAAATTCTACATTCACAATGGATTCCAAAGTTCATGACTGCAATGCTCATGACAGTTCTGTCAGTCCAATTTGATCACAAACCAGAAGATTCTGCTGCAAGTTGGTGTGAGGTAACATCCTATCCTCGCATTTGGGAATGCCCAATTCAGATCTCAGATTGGACACCAGGCACAGTGCCTGAGCTACCTTTGTGACTTTCCTTTCTTGTTCCAGGCACATAATTGGATAGTACCTCAATGAAGCCATGAGTGATACCTTCTAAATCCTTTCCAATTCATTGCTCATCAACTGTGTGACCATTCAACACTACATAATGTAAGATACTCTCAGCACTGTAAAATAAACCGCCAAAAAAAAAAACCTCCCTAATTATGAAACACGAAGGCAAGAACAACTATATAGCCTGGAATTCCACCTGATTACAAAAATATGCATAACAGGCTCTGCGATCCAGCTGAACATAACCTCACACATTTTAAGTTGTTGCAATGTTTCATACACAAAACACAAATTCATAAGGAAAACTGCAGGTCCACCTTTACAAAGTGAAGACGATGTGAACAACAAATTCCAAAGATAACAGAATTTACACACAAAAAAATAATACACTGGAAATAATACAATGACAGGATCAGTTACAAAAGGATTCATAAAAATGTCTCAAAATATCAGCCAAACGAAGTCTAAAAGACCTCTGAAACAATGGATGGATTCTGTTCTGTAATGTCTGTCATAGGTCTTAGTAGGCTTCAAATTGGAAAGGAAGATGATGAAAAAAGATAAATCTTATTGCAATGCGAAAAGTTATGTAAATCATACCTTCATTGTGGGCACCACCTTTACTTCCTGCTGTGGTATTGGTATCACCACCTGATGTGGTGCTGGCATTAACACCTGCTGCTGTTGGTTCATACCTCCCTGCAGACCCCTGCCAATACTGCGCCCTCTAACGACGCCCCTGCCCCTTCCACCACTAGCCTGTCGCATGACTCCAACAGGTATATGAAGAGCTGGTGCTTGTTGCTGGAACTGCTGCTGCTGAGTAACAGGGTAGTTCTTCACATTCTGAGCCAGAACATGCTGTTGAAGTTTCTGTTGTGGTTGTTGCTGTTGTACAACATGGCGGATTATTGGGTGAGGCTCCACAGTATTGCGGTTCACAATGGTTGCAATTGCATTACCTTGTGGGGGGTCTAACACACACTGGGAACTATCACCTGCAACAACACAGAGAACATTTTAACCACACTAGTTAATTTAAATACAAAGGACGATAGTCTCCTGCACTAGGAATGTAAGAGGGTTAAAGTGTTTCAGATGGTTGCACATTTTATTTCTGAAAGAGTGACACACTTTGCTTCTACCTATAACAGAGCTGGTGAAATGTATTAAGCCCAGCTTGTATCTATAATATCATCTGTTCTGAAACAGTAATAAGCCTCAGTTACATCTTTAACACCGAATGTTCTGTAACAGTAATAAGCTTGGCTTGTATTCATAACACCAGCTTTTTTGCAATAGTAACAATCCTGGTTTCTATTTGCAATAGCAAAGAATGTGAAACAGTAATATGCTGAAATGTACCTATAACATAAGCTATTACAAAAACAGCAAACAGCCTGACTTGTATCCATACCACCAGCTGTTCATAAACAGTAATGAGTCTGATTCATAGGCATAATAGCACATGTTTTGACACACAAATGAATCAGCATTTTATTTAAAACATAAACCATACTAAAAAATAAAGAAGGCTGGATTGTGTCCATACCATACCAATGATTGTTTTGTAATACTAATGAGTCTGGCGTGTGGCCGTAACACCAGCTGTTCTGATATGGTAATGAGCCTCACTTGTATTCATAACACTATCTCTTTTAAAAACAGTATCACACCCAACTTGCATCCATAACACGAGCTGTTCAGGAACAGTAATGAGTTCAACCTCCATCTGTAGAACTAGCTGTTTTGATGTTTATCATGAGGTCCCTTACTCCCCAGCAGAAGCATGGATTTTGTATTAAATCAGACTGAAGTTAATTCTTATTGCGGTTGCAGCTCTGGACACTGCTGCTTCTAACATTAGCAAGAAGAAAGTTCTAAAAAAACTGGTATATATTTCACACCAATTGAAAGAAGATGAATTGCAAGTAGGAGTATATGCAGAAATAAAGAAGCAAATATTATTCAAATATTTTCTTATTTTGTAATCTACCTTTACCACATGTGTGTCCTATAATGTGGCAAATATCAGTAAGTTCAAGAACATTATACCAGATGCACACATCGAAAGACAGAACAGGCTTTGAATCTGGATGTGCATGCTTGCATGCATAAGATTTATTGCCTAGTCTGGGGGATACTGACACAGCCAGCTAGATATACCATGGCACAACAAACATTCTTCGCCTAAACTGAGTTCCATTCAATATCCAGTGCTACTCATGGCTTAGACACATCACACTTATCACAAACACTTCTAAAGTTTATATATGCAATAGGGTAGGTGGAAGGAATACTTCCTATTCTCAGTAAGTATTTCACAGCCATGGACAATAGCAAGTTGAATCAACATGTGAAAACGAAAAGTTAGGTTGCTCATACCAAGCCAGATATCTGAACTGTTTATGGACAATAAAAGTGAGCAGAAAGAGACTGACAATGCGGCTGGAGAAGAGGATGGCAGTTATAAAGAGGTTCTAACTTAGTCACTGTTACAACAGAAGCACATGCCCTAGCAGTGGAGTTATACAGAATATTCCAGTGTTCATATGCCATATGGGCTCAGTTCACCCCATGTCTCTGAAGAAAACAATAAACAGGGTAGGACAGATCAACAAATACAACGGTCAAGAACCTCATGGTGGACAAACATCAAAGTGTAGCACACACCTATACAGGCAGCCCCACTGGTAAAAAGTAGAAAGAAGTGCAAACATAAATGACAGCTCTACTCCACTTAGCATTTTCTTATAACATTCATGGAAATTATCACACTGCTGTAAGTGAAAACTAACTGCTATTATCACTATTACATACACACTCTTCATGAGGAACCTTCTCCCGTAACTGACACGAAAGAAACCAGAATATTTGTATTCATGGCAAGAACAATATAAATGCATACTGCTTGCAAGACCAACTGACAAACTAGTGAGCAACAATGGACAAGTTTCACATGCCTTTTTATAGTGACATAATTAAACAAGACCTCCTTTCATGAAACTGAAGCCTCTAACCACAATGTCAGAAAAGACACTTCTAGAACACATATGCATGTATATTTTGACAATAAGACTACTTACTTACATTCTAAGATATGATGCAAATCTCAATTTTATTTCCTCAATAATTCCATTTCTTTTGCAGTTGTACCTTTCGTGGTTCAAATAATATGCACACCATTATTGAGCAAGCACTAAACTTTAAAAGCCCACCATGAAAATACCAAAGTGCATATGGAATTATTTCAATTTAAAGCACATTATTTAGAGGTACCTCCTTATAAAGTAAACTTTATGAGATTCAACAAGTTAAAGTACATGTACTCACTTGCTTACCCAAAAGTTCCATTCCACAAACCTTTCAATAACTCCAACTTTATGTAACTCTTAATTCAATCCAATACCCATCATTTATACTTAGAGTTACAGAGAGAGAGAGAGAGAGAGAGAGTGTGCGCATGTGTGTGCATGTGTCTGTATACCTTTAATCTTGTAATTGTCAACTGAGATCCTATGCAAGGGTAACTGTATTACAACCTCAAAAATAATTATGGATAAAGTCAGTAAGTCAACAGATGTGGCGTACATATTTTACGTACAATAATACAAATGTATTTGTTGAAAGTAAATGCATGAACAAGTTGATGCAGGTCACTCTTGACATAACTCAATGGTGCCTGTTTTTTTATTTACCACCATCCTCGATATACTGCCACAAAATGCACTGAACAAAGCATGGCATGGTATCAGGGTTTGACTGTGTATTCCAAACTTAATTCTACAGTTTACTCCTCAAGAACACAATGAACTTCAAGTCAAACTTCTGCAGCTACTCTGAGGCACCTGCAGGAAAATACAGAAACTGCACACCATACATGAGAGGATTAATTCCCAAACTATCTGCATAATATAAGGTATTAATTCTACGGTGCTGGAATTAAATGCCCAGTGGGAGCTGCAGAAAACCATAGTTTAAATGAGATCTGCATAAGTAAGGCCCCTGAAGGCTATCACTTTCACCTGATGCTCGGTGTTTCCAGCATTCCGCTGTGTGATGAGTATACCTGACATTACGCGCCAGAGGGTTAATTCAATTTCTGTTTCACTTTCCTTCATTTACACATTTATGGAAAACGAAACATTCAAAATATTTGTAACAAACAAATTTAAATTTTGAATTCTCACTAACAAATACAGTCACACAAAAACTTTTCATGTTACTCATTATGTTTCCAACTCAGGATCACAAAATGCTATGGACCTTTACTATACCAATCACCATAATTCATACGTGAAATGAAGAACAACTCATTAAGTCCTCCACTAATGCCAACAAAGCATTCATGGAATTATCACCTCCAGCCTGAATATCCACATCCTTCTTCTGCAACTCCCGCTGCTTCTCCAGTGCTGCCAACTTGCGCCTCTCTTCCTTCCGCTGAAGGAACTTCTCTCGCTCCAGCTTCTGCTGTTCAATCTTCTTGCGGTACTCTCGTGTCTCCTCATCTTCCTCTTCCTCAGGCTACCAACAGGAAACAAAGTGCTGCCAACCTCCATTTAACCATATTTCTATAAAAAGTGCATCATGAAACAACTGCAGAAAGCCAACATATCCAAATCTGAAAGATTATTACCTGTTTTTGTATACTTTTCTAACCCCTTACTGGTGCTGACATTCATTTCTAGATAAAATCATCAGCAGACATCCGATCTTAACACAGAAGCATTCTTTGAATTTTGTTTTACAATTGTCATAAATAAAATACCAACCAGGTGAATAATTACAGATCTTCATGAATCTACAATTGTGTTTTACAAACAGTCTTATCAATTTTGGGTCTAATTCCAAGTATACTTCTGTCTGTCCAGCGCATAAATTTATCTCACCCTGAATATACTCATCTCCAGTTTGTTCACACCAATGAAGATATGTCCTTGTTCAGAAGATATAAGCCAAACGGCATAAAAAACTTTCTTCCAGGAAGAGAGAATAAACAGAAAAATAGTGAAACCTGAGGTGTCAACCTGGAGGTGTATAAGTGCTTTGAATGTGAGGTAAAAGGTTTAAAACAAAGCTTGTTTTAAACTTCTTATGAACATTTACAATACTGACAGATGTGGTTCAAAATTAAAAAGACATCATAGCTCTCAAGTACAGGCAGTTCAGTGAAATATGAGATTAGAGGTTCTCATGATGATGAATACTGAGATTATGTTCTTCTGGAATGTGAAGCTGTGCAGTGTGGCAGACTGGTAGTAATGAACTACATGACCCTAGCAAAGCCCACAACTTCAAATGCATAACAACCATAACTTAATTTATATGGCACACTGTGACCATTAGTTTTCTCTTATTATTTTGGAATGATGTGACAGCAATGAAAATGACTGAGTAAAGTAAAAGGGACACTTGAGATTTTTTATTACATAAAGGAAATAATGTCAGGATGAGAGATGCATTAAAAAGCTCAGTGTTTGTGTGTGCAAGAAAATTAAAATAACAGCATCACAAGAGAGCTTTACCTGTTGCAACTGGGAGTTCATTTCAGGAGGTAGCATGTCCACAGTTTGAACCTCATGTAGGTTGCTCATATCTGGCATTCTCTGTAGCAATGGTCAAATACTACTATTAGTCGGGTACTTCTTTGACTTCAGAGAATCATAAGTAACACACAGATCAACAGGCCACAGAATGGTGACAACACTAACCATATCAAACCACAGAATGGTCAATAATACAGTTTTTTTTTTTTTTTGGAAAATTCCAAGATAAACAGGAAATATACCACATCACAGTTCTACAGACCAGAGAATGGTCACTAACATAATGCTCATGTTCAACCAAAGAGTGGCCATTATTATATGACTCATGTCACAACATAGAATGTTCAGCAACACCCTGCTCATACCTGACCACAGACAGAATGGTCATTAACAGACAACACAGCAGGTCAAAGAATGGTCATTAGAACACAGCCCATCACAGCAAAGAATGGACAGTAACACACAACTTACCAGACCACAAAATGTCCCATAACACAAGGCTCATCAGACCAAAGAATGGTCACTCATACATGGCTCATATCAGAGCACAGCATGGACAGCAACACACTACTCATATCAGACCATAGCATTCCACTCCCAAAACAATTACAACCCTGCAGTGATTAATACACTGAATAAAAATGAGCCTGATGTGCAGAGAGAGTGAAAGGCCAAAGAACTGCGTTGCAATTCTGACTCAACCTTTTGCAGGTAGTTTTAACTTTCTGGGCACTTAAATATGATTCCAAGTCCAAGAAGATCTTCAAGCTTTAATAAAAAAATTAAGTCAGTAAAACAGACAGCATGAATAGAACAAAGAAATACATACAAAATTTTGGCAAGGAACATCAGGAAACAAACATACTTAAAGGAGTAGAAGGGGTAAAACTGAAATGAGTAAGAAGGACACAGGCAGCAAAGATGTAACTCAGCCCTAACCAATGACTACAACAAATATGTGATTTGAGGTTACCATGGTGGTGAATAAGAAAAAGACTGTGATCTTCAGAAATGTCATGTCCACTGGCAGAATGTTATTACTGTCTTGGAGGTACATATATTCACAACCCAGAAGACCACAGTCTTAATCAACACAACTACAGAATGGTGCCACAACTTGCACACACTCTACAGAGATACATAAATTTCATTAACTTTTTTTTGCTCAAGCCATCAGCTTATTACAACACAAAATATGTGAACTGAATAAACAAACAGAAATACCTTTTTCCTTTTTGCTGTTGCATCAAAGCGAACTTGTTTGAACTGGGCATTTCCCCCAGCATTTGCTTCAAATGACGGCCGCTTTTTTGGTAATCGGTTTTGCTGGTGCACCACAGCACTGGGAAGCAGCCTTGGTCTGATCATATGCTGATGACGCGGAGCACTGATCTGCATTCCAGAAGAAAACCGAAGTGGTACCTGAGAAGGTCTGGCACCCTGGTTTGGATAGCCAGGGCCAACTGGATGGCTGTAAGGGACTGTGCTTGGACGACAAAACTTCACTGGACCAGGGCCACCAACTGGTGTTGGCAATCGATATATTCCCTAAACAGAACACTGTCTATGAACATGTTGCTGGCACCAAGCAGAGCACAGCTTTGCACACTGAAACATGGTATTAAAATCTTAAACCGGAGAAACTCCTGGCAGGAACAAATGACTTAATCCACCATATAAATAATGGTAACAAACAAGTAACCAAACAACAATCATGCCAACTTTGTAAACGAAACAAAAATCAAATATTACGAAGAGTAACAAAACAAGGAGTCAGCACTGGAACATCACACAGTTTCACACAATCACTCTGAGGGACCAGACAAAACATGTCCTTGACCTGAAGTATCTCTTCTTCAGGGGTTTAACACTGCATCTCTGATTATTTGCTCTCTGACATTTAAAGACAAAGCTGAGGTCTCATTTTTAAGGATAAAATACCCCAAGAGTATTGTTACAGGCTTTCACACCCAATTTCACAACATACACTACATACACCATCTGTTCTCGTGTACTGGGCTATAGTGTACACACACACTAAGTCTAGTACGCTCACAATGTATGTTAAAAGTTCAGTGTCCATATGTTACTGTGGTGATATAAAGTGCATACAGGTGAAGAATGTTTTATGACAGTTTTCTACTTATAAGAATGATAAACTCTTATGTATATGTGTGTGGCGTGTGCATGTATGTGAGCACATGAGTGTGTGTATCCATCTCTTCATACAAAAGAAATCACCTACAAGTGACAATACGCCTTGATGCCTGTATCATTATGTGGTGTTGAATAATGGCCCTGCCTTTAACCCTTGAAAGCACTGAGGTTACAATACATGTACCACCTGAATTACAATTAAACAGCAACTACTTCCCTACACAGCACCTTCATTATTGCATGAATCCCTGTTCGTGGTGCATGTGTCAACAGTTCTAAGTTGATGCATGTGCCACAAACAGGGACATGTACAAGAGTAAAGATTTTACAAAAACATAAAACCCCACATGTAAACAAAAATGTAAACAGAAGATAACACATTATGAATAGGATTTAAAAGAAAAACATTTTCATATACAGTGCCATGTCTAACAGATTACAAAACCAGATGTGTCAATACCCCACGGTGGCAATATGACCAAAACAGAAATTACACCCTTCATGTGTCTATATATACATATATTTAACAAGCACAGCTTAAAATAATTCACTGTTTTAGCTAACAAATTCTAGTCTAGTAATTTAAATCATAAAGTCATTTGGTGCTCATGTCATCATGATGATGACATGAATATGTCAAAATGTGTAGGAGTATAGATTATATAGACACTGTTGTGATATATACAAGGGTGAGTCAAATGAAAACCTTAAATAATTTTTATTTTTTATCATGGACAATATGGTGTGCTGATCCATGGCTCATATCCATATGTGTGGCTATTTCATTCATTGTTACGTGGCGATTTTCCTTCACAATGGCTTCAACTGCTGCAATGGCCTCTGGTGTCACTACTCGGTGTGCTTGATCAGGTCGAGGAGAGTCTGTTACAGAACTAATACTGTTCATGAACTTCCTAGGCCACACATACACTTGCTGTAGTGACAGACATGCATCACCATACTGAACTTCCATTCGTCAACAAATTTCAATGGGTTTCACCCCTTCACTACAAAAAATGGATGACAGAACGCTGTTCTTCTTTGGTGCATGTTTAAGTCAGGCCGCCATCTTTTCACTACTACAGTGCCATCATGTTGCATTCCTGAATCGTACTGCCACCTGTTAACCACTCTTCAAACCGTGAGTATCACTGCTGCCAACTTAGAAGACAATCAAGCTCTGTTTCGAATTTTTATTGCACTTTTTAGTTTTCATTTGACTCTCCCTCGTATCTTACGTTTTTTGGACCGTGCATCATTGTGATAGTTGAAGAATAAAAGACCAACTTGATGTCACTTGCTATTTTATTTCACTTCTTATGTGCTCAACATGTTTCGGACATTAATATATCCATCATCAGGAGCT